>CEPR01010172.1_pt1 | contig 265981 bp, 260 predicted proteins | sample 530431 | NCBI WGS metagenome assembly CEPR01 (sample SAMEA2620078, study PRJEB7988) | marine metagenome | isolation source: saline water (ENVO:00002010), including
GTTGTCTTTTCATCTATATCTCAAATTTAAAAATTTTTTCTATCAATTACTGCTAAAGAGGCAACTAACTTCACGGTATATGTTTCTTCTTTTAACCTTCTCAATAAGTTTTTATAATGTTTATTAATTCTACCGTTCATTCCAATTATTTTAATTTTTATGTTCCTATGCTATATTCAGCCAATAAACGTCATTCTTATATTCTTTACTACTATTAAAAAAGGTTCCTGTGGATCTTCAAAAGGATTTGTTGTATTATATCTACTTGGTTCAACAATTGTTCTCTTTCTTTATAGGTAAAAGATTGAATGTTTCTACTATTGAGAATTTTGACAACTTGATTGAAATTTATTCCGATTGCCTTAGCTCGAGAAGCAAGTAACATTCTCATCGTGCTCCCTGTTGGGTCAACTTCCACTACCGTAAATTTTTCATATAATAATATTTCTCTTATCATATCCGACATAGATCTATATTTACTTCTCTTCAATAATCTTTTCACTTTCCTTTTATCTTTTTGTGTTAATCGTATTTCAATCCTGGCGGTCCTTTTATCTTCTTCTTTTGTTAATGGTCTGCCATTCTTCTTAAATCTAAGGTCAATTGTTTTTTTCATGTAAGTATATATTTAGGGTTTTAAAAATTGCGACTTAGGAGTAATTTGTTCTTTTTGACCAGCGGGCAAAAAGCAAGGAAGTTTTGAGGCGTACATTTTTTGTACGGCACGAAACACATCTTGCTAAATGAAAATTTAACAATAATGACTATTTTCATTTCCACCTATTTTCTTCTCGTTTTTCCAGGTAATTCAATAAAATTGTACATTTCAAAAAAGCGATCGTAGAGCTCGGGACTATATCTTTTTTTTAAACCTTCTATTGTTAAATTGGATGAAATATATGTGTTCATTCTTCTCTTTCTAAATTCTAGATATCTAATACATAAAAGTTCATCCATTACATCAACCTTATTACCCCAATGGTTAATTCTATGATCTTTTCCTAAATCTTCAAAATGTACAGTCGATGTAGCATAAAACTGAAACGGGGTTTTGTCATTCTGTGCTAGATTTGAGTTACTTAAATACTTTCTATAACTATCGACAATTGTTAAAACATTATGAGTCTTCACTGCTAGACTCTTATGTAAAAAACGCCTATATAAGTTCTCTAAAACTTCGAAAAAAAGACTTTTACCCACTCCATTAACTCCATATACGTATAGTCCCTTATGAAGGCGACCTGAGTATTTAGTTTCGAAATCTGTAGATTTTGAAAAGTATAAAAACATCATATCTAGAAATTTTCTATTGTCATCATCTACTTCAAAAGACCTTCTTTCATTTTTCTGAAGCAAACGGTTTGCTTCAGTAATAAAATTTCTTTTTAAAATATGCTAAGCTTGATTTTTCATTTCCCCTTTCTATAATCTTGGGTTTAAAGAATTCGAATTTTTCCCTAAACTGTTATTATCTAATATTTTTTTTTCTTTTTCTTCTTCTTTGTAAGACTCTTTATTAGTAATGTAAGGTTTTTCTCCGTCACGGCTTTTCTCCATTACGGAATTTTTCTTGGATGGTTTTTTTTGGTCTTCTCCTAAATCTAAATCGTCGTTTTTACTATCTTTAATTTGAAAAGTAGGCTTTGAAAATAAATGATAATTTTTTGGTTTAAAGCGACCATTAGAGCTAAGCTGTTCTTCAATTAATATCCATCCATATTTGACTAAGCTGTTTCTATATTTTACAAAAGTTTCCCAGTGGATTCCAGCGTCTTTAGCTAAATTTTTAGTGCGAAAACTCCAGTTATCGGGCTTGCTTGCCAGTAAAATAAAAATGAATTTTGCTCGATCCTTTAAATTTGGATCATTAATGAGACCATTGGGTACCGTAGTAAAATTACCTTCAATATGATTTTTTATATAATTCATCTTTGTTGGTTTTACAGATTACCGCTTGTATTTAATGGACTTTACTTGATTTAATGCATCGAATAGTTCCTTATGGGGTATAAGAATTCTTCTCCCTATGGTATTAGCCTGAATGTTACCTTTATCAATATGGTTTCTAATAGTCTGCCTATTAACTTTAAGAAGTGCTGCTGCTTCGTTTATAGAATAGAGTTTACTTGAGTAGTCTTCTTTAGGTTTATTTACTAATTGTTGTACTAAACCTTTTACTTCTTCTATCTCGGAATGAAGCGTTTCAAATGGATTTTTCATTGTAGTATTTTTATAGATTAATACCACAAGATTATACAAGAAAGGGGGAGGAAATAGCCAATAGGGAACCAATAGGGAAATTATTTATACCCTAATATCATCGATAAAGTCAAACTTTTTGTACTTTTTTTTATCCTTTTCAGAAAGAACATTTAATTTAATATCTCTGTGTATTTGGGTGTAGTCAGAATAATCAAAAGAGGTTTGAAAAAAAATAACGGCTTCGGAATGTATAAATTTTGAATCCAATTCTCCTTTTAATAATCCCTGATATTCTAACCTACATAATAGAAACATTATAAATCTTTTTATGTTAATTTTATTTAAGTTCCATTTGCCAGTAGAATTAATAAGGTCATTATTTTCTAATTTTTTTACCGTTTCTATAAAAACCCTCTCGTTGACAAATAACTTTGAAAACTCAGGAAGGTGTTCTTCTTCTCTGCTACTTAACTCTTCTGTAGAATAATAAAAACCCAACAGAATAAAAGTCAACATTGAAATCATCAATGTAAAGAACAATGGTGCTTGTATTAGGCCAAAGACTAAATCAGGTTCTATCTGTCTATAAAATTTAATGAAAAATAAAAAACTAAAGAAAAATATACTTAAAGAGGTTAAAATTTTTAGCCTATCGGACTTAATATTCCAATGAACAATATTTCCTAAAATATAATTCAAAGCAGGTTTGTAAAACATCATTCCAATAAATATGACTTGAATTATCAAGAATAAAATATTAGCTATTAAATAAAAAGTATTTGAATCCATATTATTAATGAAATATTATCATAGATAAAAACAGCAATTTCTTGAAGAAAGTCTAGTATTTATACTTGCTTTCAACTAGTTAGCAAACAGCTAAGTGTATTATTTTGAATTTTGAAAAAAATCCACAACAGCTACATCTAACGCTCCGGCAATTTTTTTTAGAGTTAAGCTCGTAACATTTTGACGTCCATTTTCAATACTAGATAAGTTAGGAACATCCATGTCAATAATTGCACAGACGTCAATTTGAGTCATTTTCTTTTGTCGTCTAATTTTTGAAATATTTTTTCCTATAGACTGTAAAAATATTTTGTCTGCTGAATCCATGAAAAATACAATATCATGGTTTCAAGGTTTCATCTAATTATGATATATCATAAGTTTAGTTATATTTGATATTAAACAAGGTATAATAATGAAGAAAGAAAAAAATGAAAACAAAATGAATCTGTATTTTAAAAATGATAATGTTATAGTTGGATTACTCAAGAATTTGATTAAAAAAAATACTTTCTATCACTCGGAAGGGTTTAAAGTTTTTGACGAGTATTTTTTTGAGATTGAACTCGGCGTATCTGGCTTTGATGAAGAACTAATAATAAAAGGAATCGAAGAGTTATCTTCTGATTCAAAATGGTATAAAATAAATAAAGCCGAAGTTCTAACTTCAGATATAAACAATCCCTACTATAATATTGCTGACAAAAAAGTGAAGTTTCATATTTTAAAAGAAAGGTTAATAAAATTAAGGGATTTGACTTTAAAAGAAATTTAAAATAACTGAAGATATTATTAAGATTAAAAAAATGTCCTTCTAAAGTTAATGAGTATTTTAACAGACTTTATTAATAATGCTAAACTCAAGCAATCATACTTTGACAATAAAGACGCTAATTATTATTTTTTCTGTCAACCTATTGTCAATCATACTCTCTATTAGATCTATATCTGCTCTAGGCAATAGTCAATCTCTATGGATATGAGCGTTTGGATTTAACCTTAAATTCTTCTCACTTTAGTTTCTTGATTATTAATTAGAACTGAGTCTTTGTATTTTAATCGTGTTAACTTCTTTTGAAGGAACAAATTCCTCTCGACAGATTTAATTTGTTCTAATCCCTTCTTGGAAACTAAAATAAACCATCCTTCTCCAACTTCTCCATCTTTACGAGGTGTCATATTAATATTTCCATTTGACCAATAAATCGATTCTGCCATTAATTCACCTTCAGAGTTTTTCCATGCAAATAGTTTAGTTGGTTCAGGCTCCCACCCCAGATTTCTTGCTAAAACAGGATTTATAGCAATCCAATTGGATTTTAGGTCAAATTGATTAAACCTATGATCTCTAATTACAATAATAAAATGGCCACCGCCTCTTAATTCATGATAATTGCTACTTAGTTGATGAAAAACAGAGCCAAAAATGTAATTGTCTTCTTCGTGCAATTCTTCTTTAACAGCAATCTGATACATGTATTCTTCAGTAGGAGAACCCCAATCTAAATTTTTAACTTGATTGTATTCTGCTATGACTTTGAAGTTATCATCATAGGCTAATAGTGATTCGCTTAATCTTTCTGATTCATCTATTCGATCTAACCAATCATTGCCAACACCTCCAAAATCTCTCTCTTTAATGGTTTGAATAAATTCAGGTTTAGCTATTTCTGTAAAAAACTGAACAGCATAATCATGAGAGATTAAAAGATTCTGAATTCTTCTGTCATCAATTGTTCCAGAATCTATTAATTCATTGGCTACATGCATTATGGCTCTTCGAGCAGCAATTACTCTTGGTCTAGGGTAAGAATATTTTAAGTATATTTCTTCTAAATGATTTCTTAGCTTCTTTTCATACTCAACCGTCCATTCCTCTTCTCGACCAATTTCTTTCATGATTGAATAGGCTCTATAAATAAGATTAGATTCATCAATTCCAGACTCCTCTGATAAAATTTTGATCAAAAATTCAAAAGGTCTTATAAGGTCTCGGGGGTCATTAATATCAACTTCCGGAAAATAAGGGTCAATCTCTTTTTTAAAATCTGGTTTTCCGTTTTCTGGAATATGTAAAGAGTAAACTTTAGGTAATTGAATGCTTTTTGGAGTTGGAATTTCTTCTTTTATCGAGGAAAGTATGTCTATTGCATTTTTTCTTAATTGATAATCATTTGATAGAGCTAAGCTGTTGATCTTTGATTTAAGTGAATGAACTTTTGGAGAATCGAATGCAGATAATTTCATTATCACATCAACACATGCGTAATCATCTAAACGTCCATTTAACAGTTGAGTAAAAGCATAGTCATCATCTTGGTTTATATATTTTGCCAATAGCAATAAGGATTGTTCTTTTACTAACGAGACAGGGCTATCTGATAAATAGACCAAGTAATCGACTAACGTTTCCATGATTGGTCGATCTAATGAAGGAAGAATAGGTAAATTCTCAACCGGTTTACTATTCGACATCAGTCTTTGTAGATAACCATATATTTCAGGCCAAAGCTCTTCTTCAACATAATTTTCTGTTAGAAGTGGAATGATGTCTTCAAGATGTTCGATATATGAACTCGGATAATTACTACTTACTATATCATGAGCGAATACTTTAAATGCCTTATTTGATGAGATTTCGGGATTGATTCGCTTTAGTGCACTAAACGCATTGATTCTTGTTCCTCCATCATAGTATTTGACCCAGCCCGATTCGCTCGATAGCTCAATACTTTTATTGGCTAAACTAGTTGCCAGTTCAGTGTTTCCTAACGTTAAGGCGGCTTCACTTAGTTTGGCATAGAAATCTGATTCCTTCCTTCCAATTCTAGCTAGTTTGGTAACTTCTTCAATTTGACTTGAAGACAATAAAGGAGTTATTTTTTCAATAACTTTTGACCAATTAAAAAATGAATTTGCCTGATCTTCTTCTTGAATAATTTTCTTGAAATCATCAAAATTTGTAACACGTTCTAGCACTTCACTTTCATCAATCCTTTCATGATCTGTCTTTAAAGCCAATGTATTAGAAGAGCTTGACGACCTATCTCTTTCATTCTTTGCAGGTATATTAAACGATGAATAATAGTCTTCTGCTTTTAGTCCTTTTGATTTATAGAAGTCATCAATTTCAGAGAGTAAGTAATGTCTGGTTTCTTCGTAAGCTTTAATTTCTATTGCCGAAATTATGGCTTGTGCGTACTCTAATAAAAACCGTTCTTTTAAGATTTCATGCCCTTTTTCTAGGATAGATTTGAGCAGAGAAGAATCGGCAGATTCAGCAAGAAGCAGATATAGATTACTATATAGTTGAACAATACTTTTGAACTCTTCCTCACTTTTTGTTCGTAGGACGAAATGTTTGATAAAAAGGGTAATGGTATCTTTAAAATCAATCAGATCATTTTTTAATTGCCAGATAGTCTGTTCAAGACCATCGTTCAAATTATGTTCATATGTGACTGCTAATAACTCTTCAGAAGCTTTCCAATAAGCTCTTCCTTCCGTGGTTTCTTTAATATGATTTAAATGAGATAAAAACCACTTTATTCTTTCGGAAGCTTTAAATGGGTCTTTATGATTTATTTTTCTTAACCATTCAATCCATGTACTAAATTGATAGTCTTTTCGATAACCTACTCCAATAGATTCTTGAATTGCTTGTTTGAGCCATTTTTCAGCTTCCTCCAACTCGTCTAGAATGAACCACACTCTTGAGTGAGCCAAACATTCGGTTATACGGCCATCTATATCATGATCATCCAACATGGAATTCTCCAAGGATTTCAACTGTATTACTGCTTTTTCAGCATCAAACCCATTATTCAAAAGGGATTTTATGATTTTCCGTTGGATACTTGTGCTCCAATATTTTGGAAAATTTTGAAACTCGCCAAATAAATAATCTCCTAATAATTCTAGTTTTTCAGAGCCCAATTCGGAAACTGCCAATATTAAAAAATCAAAATATTGTCCTTTTGCCTGTGTCAGCTTATACCAATATCTGTTTCGGTGAGATATTTCTTTGTAGTAAAACCGAACTATTGGACATACTCTTTTTATCGGATCACCAACCACTGGTGTTTGAAGAATCCCTTCCGCTAGAATTTGAGTTGTAATACATAACATTCGTTCAAACTCTACTAAAACTTCTTCATCAGTGCCTTTTGCAACAGTTGGGATAGCAGACGTAATGGACACTCCTTTTCCACATAGATTAAGTAACTTGTTAAGTTTGATTAATGGTAGGAAGGCGTCTAACGAATCATCATATCCCAACTGGTCTTTACCTACATTAGATGGTTGTTCGACTTCCTTAATCCAACTATATGTTTCATTTAAGTCATTGGTGACTTTATAAACTAAATCGGCAATGAATATTTTGCCAATGGGTTTTGTCTCCTCTTTAGTAAAAAGAGTGGTTAACAATGACAAATATTCATTCGCTCTACTATTATCTTTTAAGTCAAGGCATTGCTCAATAGCGTATTTTAAAAGTTGGAAAAGAGAATTCCTTCCTCTTGAAGACGTAGAATCTATTTTTTCTGTGACTTTATTAAAATCATCCCACTTGTTTTGATCAACTAGACTATAACCAAGGTTCGAGAGCAACCTTAACAGTAAATCAGATTCTTTTTCTTCAAACCTGTTTTCACGGATGCTACCTGAGAATTGAATTTTCTCAATAATTGAGAAAATATTCTCAGTCGTTTCAAAAAAAGGAGATGTATAAACCCATTCTTCTAAAGAGTCTCTTATTTCCTCGTATCTATGAGAATCATCAATGTGTATCCCGGAATCTTTAATGATTTCTGGATAAGCTAAATTGTATAAAGTTGCTCCTTCGGATTTGTGTCCAAATTCAATAAATAAACGACACGCTTTGAATGCATACGATTCGTTACAATGTATGGTGTTACCAGTTCTTAGATAATCTCTTGCTAAGTCAAATTTATTTAAGAATAAGAGTTCTTCTGTAAATGATCCAGGATCAATATTGAATAACCTCCTTTCGATTTCTGCTAATGAGAACAGGTATCTTACAAGAACTTTAATGTCCTTCTTTTGTCTGGCTATTTCTACACCTAATTTTGCATCCTGCTTAATTTCCTCTGCTGGTCGGAAGTTAAGTAGTTGCTCAGTAAAGCTATCTGGTGTAACTACTGAAATAAAACTATCATATTGCTGAGCTTGAAATAAATGGTGATTCTGTTTCCAAGGTTTCTCAAACTCTGACTTTACATAAAATTCAGCAAGTTGATTGTGAAAGTCAATATTAACATTTGGATCAGGCTCTCCTGTTAAATAGTCCAAAGAAGTTTGATCAAGGAGAAATTGTTTAAAGGAATTATGGAAAAAAGACAAAGACTTTTCAGTCTCATTAAATAGAACTCTAGCTTTTTCATGGAACGATTTTAAAACACTACGATCAAATCCCCATTCCTGAATAAACTTAAGGTTGATTGAACCATTAATTCTTGCAATTAAACCTAAGAATTGAATTAAGCTGTGTTCATTTTCAATAGGCTCCCATATTTTTTTATAGTAAGTATCAATGCTACCATCAATAGATACAAAAGATTCGATTGTATCATCAATAGAATCTGCAGCATAGATTTTTTCCATTAGGTAGGATAGGTATAATGGGTGACCTTGCGACTTCTCAAAGACTGCAAGTCTTTGAGAAGTATTAAGTTCTATAGAGGAATCAAAATTGTCAATGTACTTATATACATCTTCCTTTTTAAGTGAATCAATCTGAATAGTCCTATTTCCACTATTAAATTCAGATTTAATTTCTTGTTGAAGATCTTCCAATTCATAAGATTGACTACCTAAAATAATAAAGACTCCCTTAGGCAACAATTTTGGTGGCGGTAACTCTTTTAGAAAGCTATCCGAAATTCTCTTATACTCTCTTGGTATATGGTCTAATCCGTCAATTATTAGAATTGTCTTTTTACTATTCTTTATAAAATCTTCACCAAGTTCTCTAAGCTGTTCTTCAAAGACTTTTTTCAAAAATATAGAGTCATGATAGGGTAAAATATTCTTCTTGTAAAAGCCTTTTTCTTTAAGCTGAAAAACTAAATCGAAATATAGCACTGAAGATTTACCTCTTTCTGGATATATCAGGGAAGACGGGTTTCTAAAATCAAAAGCATAATATTTGATAACACGGGATTCTATATTTCTCGACCATTCTGAAAGCAGAGTTGACTTTCCTGAACCAGGTCCTCCTTGCAAAAAAAGATAGCCGCCTTCGTGCTCAGAGAGCTTCGAGTTCAATGAGTTAATTGTTGATTGAATAGGTTGATATCTTTGTTTATCGACTATCAACTCATGATTGAAAATTGTTTTAAATCTGTCTGACCAACCTAAACGTTGAATTATCTTTTGCCGTGAAAACTCAATATTCCTGTCAGTACCACCAGCTTCCTCCCATAAAAATCTAGTAAGACGTACTAAGTCTTCATCTTCTTTAGAATACGGTGTCTTCTTAACTTCAAAATCTTTTTTCTGATAACTATGCTGAAAATCAAAGCAAGAAATGAAATCTTCGAATTCTGAAGCATTGAGATTTGCCTCTTTTCTGAGTTCCTCCAGAATTGGTTTCCATTTATCATCAACTAACTGATTCGATTTGATCTTTGCCCAAGCCTCAGAAAGAAAATCGGAAAACGAACCAATGTTTGTATCTCCATCCTTCACAATGTCATGTGAAGAAGCTGGTTTATTTGTTATTAAGTGAGGTTTTATTTCTTTACTGGGATTGGCTGATTTTAAGTTCTCCCAACTAGAAGTGATAAGAGGTAATAACTCCTTAAACTTTGCAAAGGATATGTTCGCATCAGCAATTGTCCATTTTACTTGGTATGCATGAATTTCTGAATGAGTAGAATATTGTATATCATCTAGTTTTTCAGCCTTGGGGTCTGCTATTCGTATCCATTCAAGCTTTTTATTTATTAGATTCAAATAGACAAACCAAGCGAATTCATCAAATTGCGGCAAATAGCCTCCCATTGCTGCTCTTTCTCCACTTGCTGATACTATTTCTTCACTCATTTTTATTATTAATCAATGTGTTTTTGACAATAAAAATAGCTCTTTTGATTTTTTTAGTGTTTGCCTGTGTGTGGACAAAAACCAAATGTGCCGTAGAGATACAATAAGTGAAAGAAAATGTTTCTTTCATAATTTATCAAAAATCTAATAAATTTAAAGTTTTTTCAAAATTACAAATATAATTTGGATACAAATTTCAAAGGAACGGGTATCCTCCAATAATAAAACACATCATAAATTTAATATCAATTCCATACACTTTCCATAAAATTGATTCGATGTTCCTGATTAGGTCTGTAATAATTATTAAAAACTTCAATACTTTTATGACCGGTATAACTCATTATAACCTTATCCGGCACCCCTTCATTTTTCATTATTGTGATAAATGATCTCCTAGCGGTATGGGAACTTATTCGATCCGAAAAAGTGGATTCAGTTTCAACTATATCATTTCCGTATCGCATCGTTTTTTTAATAATTTGATTATATCCCATTTTTTCAAAAAGTTCCTTTAAGTAATCATTAAACTTTTGATTTGAAATTTTCGGTAATTTATATTCATACTTCTCCAATATCTCTTTTGAATATTTATTAAGGGGAATAGATAATGATTTTGACTTATCTTTTGCATCAATAACATTTATAAAACCATCTACAACATCATTTTTTTTAACCCTAGAGTAATTGGAAAAACGCATACCGGAACAGCATCCAAAAACAAAGAGGTCACGAATTTTTATCAGCTTTTCATTATCGCCTAGATCAAATTCGTAAATTTCATCTACTTGTTTTTTAGTGAGAGCAATTTCATCTGTTTTGAAACGCTTTATATTTTTAAACTCTCTGAATTTATTGTTATAAGTGTACTTATTTGAAAACGCCCAATTCATAAATGTCTTGAATAGACCGACATTCCTACTGAGTGTATTTGCTGAATGTTCCTTTACCTCTACGCAATAGCTTATAAAAGCATTATAAAAATTTTTATCGATGGTATTGAACCGTAATTTAAATGACTTATGCTCTTGAAAATCTTTTAGCAATTTTTTATTGTATTCATACCTATTAATTGTAGTCTGAGTATTTGCTTGATCAGATTTATCCTCTCTTTTATCTTTTAGGAAAAGTTCATAAACTCTAAAGAAGTCATTTGTATTCTTACTTACTTTTTTGAATTCGATATTGAACTCCTCTTTAGCCATTTCTATGGTTAACTTTTCATTGATGGTTTTGTATCGACTAATCAGTTCAATAAAAAAATTAGAGTATCTGGACAATTGAGTATCTATAGATCTACGTAATTCTGCATCTTTTTTTCTTCCAGATAAATTGGCTGGTCTTTTATTTTTAAAATCCCAATCTTTCGGATGAATTTTTTCTCCCGTAGAATACACAAAAGTTTTTCCTTCGTCTTTAAAAGAGGCGGTAAAAAAAATAAGGGATTTAGCATCTTTATTTGGATATTTTAATCGAAATGAGAAGTTCATAAAAATAAGTAGGTGTCGAATTAGGTGTTATAAATGTTGTATTTTAATAGTATTTAAAGATATATTAAATAATACAATTATTCTAATTATCAGTAAAATTAAGTGCTATCACTAACATTACAGCTAATATCACAAAATAGGTTCAAAACCCTCTTTCTCCGCTGAAAAGCCCGTAAACGCAATGTTTACGGGCTTTTTTCATTTTTTGGGGCATATTGGTGCACACATTTTTTCTAAGTTATTATTCAACTTAAATAACTAACTGATAATTCTCAAGTAAATAAGTTTTCACTAGTGCTGAAAACAAAGCAGTTTTCAAGTATTTCCAAAATATGAATACGATATAAAAGTCGTGAAAAATTACAACCTGATTTATATCATAATCTAAGCTATCTCTATGACGTAATTTTGCCTCATAATTAAAACTTAGAATTATGACCTTGTACGCAAAATTAAATCAGGACTTTTCAAAAAATTATATAGCAAATTCTACCTTGGGAATCATTCTTTCCACGTGTATTGGTTCAATTGCCGTGATGACTTCTTTAATGAACGGAAACGGAATTCTTGAAATGATTCTTGTTTTTGTAAGTGTAGCTACTTGTAGTATTCACAATGCCTCTATCCTTACGCTACAAAAAGCTGAATTGGTATTCAATTTATTAATGGCTAGCATACTCATTAACACACTAATAATTCTGGGCAACGGACTACTCTAAACAAAAAAACCACAATGTCTTCTTTAGTTTCAAAATATAATGTTGCAGGACCAAGATATACAAGCTATCCAACTGTCCCTTACTGGAAAAATGAATCATTTTCACCTAAAGAGTGGGAAAAGACCTTGCAGAAAAGTTTTAAAGAGAGCAATGCTGCTGAAGGAGTAAGCCTTTACATTCATTTACCTTTTTGTGAAAGCCTATGTACTTTTTGTGGTTGCAACAAACGTATTACAAAAAACCACGGTGTTGAGACTCCATACTTGCAATCGGTTTTAAAAGAATGGAAGTTGTATCGACAACTTTTTGATGAAAAACCCATTATAAAAGAGTTGCACTTAGGAGGAGGGACACCTACATTCTTTTCTGCTGAAAATTTAAAGACATTGCTCGACGGAATTTTTGAACATTCCATTAAAGCCGAAAAAGCAGAACTAAGTTTTGAAGGTCACCCAAATAATACCACCGAAGCACATTTACACATGCTTGCCTCACTAGGGTTTAACCGGGTAAGCTTTGGCGTGCAGGATTATAATGAAACGGTACAAAAAGCCATTCACCGTATCCAGCCCTTCGAAAACGTGAAAAAAGCGACAGAAAACTCAAGAAAAGCTGGGTACACCTCTGTGGGCCACGATATTATTTTTGGACTCCCATTTCAGAAAAAAGAGCACATTATTCACACCATTGAACGTACCAAAGAACTTATGCCAGACCGCATTGCCTTTTACAGCTATGCACATGTTCCTTGGATAAAAGGTAACGGTCAACGTGGTTTTAAGGACGAAGACCTTCCTTCTGCTTCAGAGAAAAGGGAGCAATACGAAATTGGCAAAAAAATGTTGCTTGAAGCTGGTTACGTAGAAATAGGAATGGACCATTTCGCCTTAAAAACCGATAGCCTCTACAAAGCTGTTGAAACCAAAACCATACACCGTAATTTTATGGGCTATACATCATCAAAAACACAGGCTATGATAGGGCTGGGCGTTTCGTCCATTAGTGATAGTTGGTACAGTTTTGCTCAAAATGTAAAAACCGTAGAAGAATACCAAAAACAAGTTGAAGATGGCATAATACCTGTGTATCGCGGTCATATTCTTACTAAAGAAGATTTAACCATAAGAAAGCATATTCTAAACCTAATGTGCAAATTAAAAACCTCTTGGAGCAGTAAAGAGGGTTGGTTTACAGAACTTCCGGATATTTTGATAAACTTAAAAGAAATGGAAACGGATGGCCTAATTGAAATTGAAAGCAATGCGCTTTATATTACCGAAAAAGGGCGCCCGTTTGTTCGGAATGTATGTATGGCTTTCGATCTATTATTGCAACAAAAACAACCTGAAACACAATTATTTTCAATGACTGTATAACATTAAAAACTAATAATTATGAGTATAACAGAAGAAAAAACAATAGCCGATATTGTTGCCGAAAACATTAAAACCTCTCACATATTCAAAAAATACGGAATCGATTTTTGCTGTGGTGGTGGGGTATCAGTACAGAAAGCTTGTGAAAAGAAAGGCATAGACTATGTAACTATAGCTGAAGAACTTCGCCATTTTGATATAGAAGTTGAAGAAAATTACGATTATATTAATTGGCCGCTCGATGTATTGGTAGACCATATCGTTTCCGTTCATCATTTATATGTAGAGGAAAATATCCCTTTACTGCTTCAATACGCTGAAAAAGTGGCAAAAGTACACGGCCATCATTATTCAGAATTAATACAAATTCGTGAACTCTTCATTGAACTTTCTAAAGAGCTTTCTGCACATATGAAAAAGGAAGAATTGATTCTTTTTCCATTCATTAAAAAAATGACACTTGCCGAAAAAGCGGGAATACCGCTAGATGTTCCACATTTTAGAACCGTAGAGAATCCTATCGCAATGATGGAAGATGAACACGAAAATGCCGGTGACATTTGTAAGGAGATTGCAAAACTCACTAATAATTACACGCCACCAGAAAATGCTTGTAATACATTTAGGGCTTTATATGATAAGCTGGAAGAGTTTGAGCAAGATTTACATACCCACATCCATTTAGAAAACAACATTTTGCATCCTAAAGCATTAAAATTGGAAAAAGAATTAAGGGATTAAGTAGAAGCTTGACTAGCTTACACTTAAAGTTTGGTTTAGTAGAAAAGGGAAGTTGAAAATAATTCAACTTCCCTTTTAGTTTTTTAACGGCTAAATGACCAAACAGTGATTATTATCCTCAAAAAAAACAAAGATATTAATAAGCTTGCTCAACCTCACTTTTTGTTGTGCGGTGGTCGTTCGTTTTTTTTAGGCTCGTCGTTTTTTTTAGGCTTGTTGTGCACCATCCCCTTTTTGCTTTTATCCTTTTTATTTACAAGTTTTACAACAGTGAAAATAACGGCAAGAAGTACCAAACCACCAAGGATAGTGAGTATTAAACCGCTATCGTTCCAAGCATTTATAAAAATTGCTGTTTTCATAATTGAATGTTTTTAATTACTTTTTTTTATCGCTATTTACCATATTGAAAACAAGAGCAACAAGAACGACACAAACAACTCCAAAAACTACGATAATCGCTGTTCCCATTCCCCAATCTACTAACGGTATGACTGTATTTAACATAATTAAAATTTTTATTGATTAGTATTTATTTCAGTGTTCATGTTTTCTGAAACAACATGACAATTATAATTTGCGTTTACCATTTCCACAGCTGGCTTTGGTGATATATACGGGATTCCCAAGCCCAATCCCCTAATAATGAACAAACAGCCAATAAGCACAACAAATACTGGTATAGCTTTGCGAATGCGCTGTCTAACCTGTACATTCAAGAAATTTCCCAAATAAATCGCACTGGTCATTAGCGGGATGGTGCCTAGTCCAAAAATTGCCATATACAAACTTCCTTGTAGTGCATTTCCGGAAGCAATGGCACCAAAAACAGCCATATAGACCAGGCCACATGGTAAAAACCCATTTAAGAATCCGATAGTTAAAAATGTATCGGGCGATTTCTTCTTTAATGCAGCCCCTAATTCACTTTTTACTTTTGAAATAATTTTAAATAGCGGTTTTGAAAAATTATATTTCTGAAACGTTCTATACGGAAGCAAAACAACGATAACCATTAAAATACCTATCGCAATGGTTAATTGTTGTTGCATACCAAACAGGTAAAAGCTTTTGCCCAACAAACCAAATAAAAGTCCGATTATCGAGTATGCGAAAATTCTACCAGAGTGATAAAGGAATATTTGTCCTACCTTTTTCACTGGTTTTTTATGATCTACCGGTAATAAAAATGCAATGGGGCCGCACATTCCCACACAGTGGAAGCTTCCCAATAAGCCGAATATGAGTGCTGATACTAGCATTTTATTTATTAATTAAAACCTATCTATGTGGGTAAAAAGGTTTTTAATAGACTATTTCTTCTTTATACAAATACTTTTTCCCTTCGTAATCCCAGGCAATATTTATGTTCCAACGACCGCCCAACAATCGCTTGTTAGGTATGAGCAAATTTGAACCAGAGAATTTCAACGGAAGTTGAAAGTCCAGTTTTTTGTTGGACGGTCTGTACAGGAACACAGTCCCCGAAACGTTTTCAGGGTTTATTTCTTTTGGAAAGGAAAGTAGCCAACCTTCATCGGTTTTCTTTCCTTTTATTTTCTCGGTCAATAATTTTAAATTTTCTTCGGCATCTATTTCTTGTTGAAATGCGAGTTCTTTTTTATAATACTCTTCCACTACCAAATCGTAACTGTATTTATCGTTGGTACTCATTTTTATCACAAAAAACATGATAAAACAAATAAAGGCTGCGATACCAATTACAATTCCTGTTCCCCAATTTATTTTCATAATACGTGCCCGTAAACCGGGTGTTTTTTTATTAAACTCAATATGTTTTAGGATAGCACTGTTTTATCAATGCTTTGCCTTGACAATTTATATTACTTATAACTTCTTGGCCCTAAAAAGGCTGCCGTAGTGGTTTCTATCAACTCGTCACCACTATATACGCCTATTTTCACTTTATCTTTGTCGCCATTAAGAGCACTAGCATTTATTTCTATAAAAAGTGTACCCTCTGCCAAGCCTTGTTTTGGAACCTGAAATTCATCTTGGGTTACCAATTTGACAGTTCCCTTATGGGAAAGCAATTTAAAATGAACATCGTTAACTTCTTCAGTTGTTTTGTTGATCAATTTGAAAGTGAATACGTTGCTAATAATATTATTGTCTTTATGTTCATACAATTGCCCAGGAAGTCTCAATACTCTTGCTTCTACATCATTTCTAAGAAAAAGCATACCTACCAAGACGCCAATTAAAATTAACAATACGGCAGTGTACCCTTTTAACCTAGGGGTAAATTTAAATTTTGTTTTCTTTTCAATATTTTCTTCACTTGCATAGCGAATCAATCCTTTTGGTAAATTTACCGCTTCCATAATACTGTCGCAGGCATCAATACATGCGGTACAGTTTACACATTCCAGTTGGGTACCATTACGGATATCGATACCCGTTGGACACACGTGAACGCATTGGAAACAATCTATGCAGTCCCCTTTTCCAGAAGTTTCCCGGTCTTCTTTTTTATTGAATTTTGCTCTTCCTTTTTCCTTTTCACCCCGTTTATGGTCATAAGCAACAACAATACTTTTATTATCCAAAAGAACCCCTTGCAACCTGCCATAAGGACAAGCAATGATGCAAACTTGCTCTCTAAACCAAGCAAATACAAAATAAAACACACCCGTAAAGATTGTTAGGGAAATAAGGGTGTTCCAGTTTTCTGTTGGGCCTTCCTGAATGTATTCCAATAACTTATCACTTCCTATTAAATATGCTAAAAAAACATTTGCAATTAAAAATGAAATGATAAAAAAGATAAACCACTTTAATCCTTTTTTTCTAATCTTTTCAGCATTCCAAACTTGTTTATCCAACCGAATTTGCTTCCCCCTATCCCCTTCAATGGCATATTCAATTCTTCTAAAAACCATTTCAAGAAAAATGGTCTGTGGACAGATCCATCCACAAAAAATCCGCCCGAAAGCAACAGTAAAAAGGATAATAAAAACTACCCCGATGAGCATAGAAATAACAAAAAGGTGAAAATCTTGTGGCCAAAACGGAAATCCGAAAATATTGAATTTCCTTTCCAATACATTAAACAAAAGAAACTGGTTGCCATTTATTTTTATAAATGGTGCGGCAAACAAAAAAGCCAACAAAAAATAGCTTACATATTTACGGTACTCATATAACTTGCCCGAAGGCTTTTTGGGGTACACCCAAGAGCGTTTTCCTTCTTTATCGATTGTACCGATACTGTCCCTAAATGATTCGTCTTTTGGAGCTTCCAATATTTTTGTTTTTTATGATACCTACAAGATTTATTAAAACCCTGTAGGTATTTTTGGATATATAAAACCTGCTATTCTTTTACAACATCTCCCGTTACAGGCTGGTCCTCAATCTTCATTTGAATTTTAGTAGAATCGATTATTTTCACTTCAACTTCTTCCACTGGAGCATTAGGGTCTATCCAAAGGTCCCCTTCGGGCTCTTTTGGGTCTGCAGGTGTAGTACCATGTAAACTTAAAACGTAACTTGACACCTGTGCCATTTCACTGGGTTTTAAATCGGTTTTCCAAGCTACCATCCCTTTACCGTCTCGTCCCCCTTCTGAAACTGTATTAAACACGTTTTTTATTCCACCGCCCAAAATCCAATAATCATCTGTTAGGTTGGGGCCAATTCCACCTCCACCATCTACTTTATGGCAAGCAATACAATTAGCTTCAAAGACAGTTTTTCCGGCTGCAATGTCTTGTTTTCCTGTTAGTATTTCTACCGTATTTACATCGATTAAATCTTTAGCGGTCTTTTTGTACTCTTCTATCTCTGCCCTAGCTTCAGCTACGGCAATTTCATATTCTTGATCTTGATCAATCCCATCAAAAATATGATACCGTACCATATAGACCACTGCAAAAATTATGGTTGCATAGAACATATATACCCACCAAGGTGGCAAGGTGTTATCCAGCTCGCGGATACCATCGTAATTGTGATCCAGGACAATTTCTTCTTCTTTTTCCAATGGTTTTTTTGCCAGTAACTTTTTATAGGTATTTTTAAACCAGTTGTTTTCTTTTCTTTGTTCTTCAGCTGCTAAAAATTTTGCTTGCGCTTCTTCATTCAATCCCCTAAACAGAATACTTTTTAATGTTTCTGAAATAACTTCAATAGCAATGGCAAAAACGAAGACCAAGCCCAAGACCGCCCAAATGACCGGATATTTAACAATGGCCCAGGTATCACCAGATTCCACTGTAAATTCCAGTAGGAAAAATGCGAGGACCATAAAGCCTATAATTCGTAAATAAGATGCTGTTGTTTTCATAATGGCTAGTTATTTTTACCGTTTTTAACACTGTCTCCAGGCAATTCCAACGGAAGGTTGCTTACTTCTTTTATGTGCTCTTTTTTTGCTGTGAAGACCCACCAAAACAGGGCAACAAAAAAGATGAAAAATATGAGCAGGGAAATAATGGGGTATATTGAAACCCCATCAATACTTTCTAGGTTTCCTTTGATGAATTTTAACATAATTAGTCGTTTTGGGCTGAAGCTTCCTCAGCTGTTTTTACTTTAATATCTGTACCTAAGCGTTGTAGGTATGCTATTATAGCTACAATTTCCCTATCACGCATTTCAACAAAATCTTCTCCGTTTTCTTCTGCGTATTGTTTGTCCGCTTCATACGTTTTGGCAAAATCTGGGTCGCTGTAAAGGTTCTTTTCTATTTTGGTACCTTGTTCCATCATGGATTGTTGTGCGTTAGCTATTTCTTCTTCAGTATAAGGTACACCCAAGGTTACCATAGCTTCCATTTTGGTTTCGGTATTGCTTTTATCCAATTCGGCATTGATGAGCCATTTGTACGAAGGCATAATGGAACCGGAAGAGGTACTCTGTGGATCATACATATGGTTTAAGTGCCAATTGTCACTATACTTTCCACCCACACGCAAGAGGTCGGGGCCTGTGCGTTTACTTCCCCATAGGAACGGGTGATCGTACACATATTCACCGCTTTTTGAGTATTCACCATATCGTTCCACTTCACTACGGAATGGACGCACCATTTGTGAATGGCAGGAAACACAACCTTCACGAATGTAAATGTCTCGACCTTCCAATTCTAATGGTGAATATGGTTTTACACTTGAAATTACAGGCACATAATCATCTACTAACAGAGATGGTATTATTTGTACTGCACCTCCAATTAATATGGCTATGGTAGCAAAAATAGTTAGTTTTACTGGTCTTCTTTCCAACCACGTGTGATAGCCTTCTTTCGCCGTACGATGTTTAGTTACTTTTTGTAATGGCGCAGCTTCTGCCAGCTCATCGGTTACTTTGCTTCCTTTACGAGCAGTCATTATAATATTGTAAAGTGCTATAAAAGCTCCGATGATAAATAGACTTCCTCCAATAGCACGCATCCAATACATTGGTATGATTTCGGCTACGGTTTCCAAGAAGTTTCCGTAAGTAAGGGTTCCGTCTGGGTTAAATTGTTTCCACATAGAAGCTTGAACAAATCCAGCAACATACATTGGCAATGCATACATTATAATACCCAATGTACCTATCCAAAAATGCGTATTGGCTAGCTTAATGGAATATAGTTTCGTTTTAAAAAGTCTAGGCACCAACCAATACACCATCCCAAAGGTTAAGAAACCATTCCAAGCTAACGCACCTACGTGAACGTGAGCAATGATCCAGTCGCTAAAGTGCGCAATGGCATTTACGTTTTTAAGTGAAAGCATTGGACCCTCGAACGTTGCCATACCATAACCGGTTATGGCCACTACCATAAATTTTAAAACTGGGTCGGTACGTACTTTGTCCCAAGCTCCCCTTAGCGTCAACAGTCCATTAATCATACCTCCCCAAGATGGAGCAATTAACATAACAGAAAAAGCAACACCTAAATTCTGCGCCCAATCTGGTAATGATGAATACAATAAGTGGTGAGGACCTGCCCAAATATAAATGAATATTAATGACCAAAAGTGAACAATGGACAGCTTATAGGAATATACTGGACGGTTGGCTGCCTTTGGTACAAAATAATACATTAAGCCCAAAAAGGGAGTGGTTAAGAAAAACGCCACGGCGTTGTGTCCGTACCACCATTGTACCAAAGCATCTTGCACACCGGCATAAAATGAATAACTTTTTAATGCACTAACTGGTAATTCGATACTATTAACAATATGCAATACAGCAACCGTAACAAAAGTCGCCAGGTAAAACCATATTGCAACGTATAAGTGACGCTGTCTCCTTTTTAAGATAGTTCCGATTAAGTTGGCCCCAAATGCCACCCAAATTAAGGCAATGGCAATATCGAAAGGCCACTCTAATTCGGCATATTCCTTTGAAGTGGTATAGCCTAACGGAAGTGTAATTGCGGCTCCAACAATAATAGCTTGCCAGCCCCAAAAGTTTAGGTTACTTAGCCAATCTTTCCACATCCTGGCTTTTAATAATCGTTGTGTGGAATAGTAAACACCGGCAAAAATGGCATTCCCCACAAAAGCGAAAATTACGGCGTTTGTATGCAAGGGTCGTAATCGACCAAAACTTAACCAGGAAATTCCATCGGTAACATTAGGAAATAAAAACATGAAGGCTAGTAAGAGTCCTATACTCATACCAACAATACCCCAAAACATAGTGGCATTGACAAACTTTTTTACGATTTTGTTATCGTAATAAAACTGTTCTGTTTGCATAATAGTTAGTGTTTCTTCCCGCATTTCGCGAGATTTTTAAATATTTGAATTGACTTTGTTTTCTTTTGTTTTTGATATGGAAGGTTCTTCTTTTACAAGTTCATCTTCAAACAACATGCGAACTGAAGGTGTATACGTATCATCATACTGCCCCTTTTTTACCGAAATAATGAAAGCGATAAAAAAAACGATAGCAACTAGAACACTTATGCTCAATAACACGTAAATAATACTCATACCTAATCTTAATTATGGTGTAAAACTACTTTTGGAACGATAAAAAAAATATGACATTCGTCAGCTTTGCTTATTTATATTCATTCTTAATTTTCTACTGATATATTGGGTAAAAAGGGTAGTAAATACCACAATGCTAATACTACTTAAAGGCATTAAAATAGCCGCAATAACGGGTTTTAAATGCCCCGTAACCGCAAAAGAAAGTCCAACTAAATTATACAGTAACGAAAGCAAAAAAGCCCATTTAATAATCTTGATACTTTTCTGTGAAAGGGTGATATACTGCACCAAATTTTTAAAGACCGAAGCATCCAAAATACCGTCACAAGCAGGTGAAAAAACGTTTATGTTTTCTGAAATAACAACTCCCACATCACTCTGTTTTAAAGCTCCAGCATCGTTTAGACCATCACCAATCATCATTACGGTTTTACCAGATTGTTGGCATTTTTTTATAAATTCAAGTTTATTTCCTGGTTTTTGATTGAAAATAAGCTCTGTTCCGCTGGGTAGTAATCTTTCCAATCGTTCACGTTCCCCATCATTATCCCCAGAAAGAACTGTGACTTCTTTATTTTTACTCAATTCTTCAAAAACCTCAGCAACCCCATATCTGTATTCATTTTCGAAAACATAGCAGCCTTTATATTCCTCGTTACTACTAATATGAACTGTTGTTTTCTTGTGTTCTTCTAAAAGTTGTTGTTGTTTTTCAGAAGTATTTTTCACGTAAGTAAAGGAACCTACTTTTATAGTTGCATTATTTGCCTCAGCAAACATCCCCTTCCCTACTTCTTCTTCAAATTGGTCAAGGGTATGAATGTTATGTTTATCCAAGATATCGTATAAAGACCGGCTTAGAGGATGGTTCGATGCACGCAGGGTGCTTGTTAACAGTTGTTTTTCTTGTTTTGTGAGTTCAGTTCCTTCATAGGTTATTGTATTTTTTCGGTTTGTGGTGAGCGTTCCCGTTTTATCAAATACCACCATATCCACTTTTGCCATTTGTTCAATTATGGAAGCTTCTTTCAAATAAAATTTATTGTTTCCGAAAATGCGCAACAAATTCCCTAACGTAAAAGGCGCGGCCAACGCAATTGCACACGGACAAGCCACGATCAATACTGCTGTAAACACATTAAATGCTTTTGAAGGATCTACCACCATCCAAAATAAAGTAGAAAGAAAGGCAATACTCAATACCGCCACCGTAAACCGTTTGCTAATGCTATCGGTTAAAGATTGGAAGATTCCCGTTTTATCTTTACTGAACACTTCATTACTCCAAAGTTGAGTTAAATAGCTTTGTTCTACTGGCTTTAAAACTTCTACTTCCAGTATTCCGTTTTGTTGTTTTCCACCGGCATATAATTTGTCGCCAGATTGTTTGGAAACGGGCTCTGCTTCGCCGGTTACAAAACTATAATCGATAAGGGCGTTTCCTTTTATTAAAATAGCATCTACAGGAAGGAGTTCGTTATTTCGAATAAGCAACCGATCGCCTTTTTGTATTTTATAAACTTCGGCCTGTTCTTCTTTAACAGTTCCTTTTTTGTTTTTTATTAAACGTGTTACTGCAATTGGGAAATATGATTTGTAGTCCCGTTCAAAAGACAAATACGAATATGTTTTTTGCTGAAAAAACTTCCCCAATAACAAAAAGAAAATAAGACCTGTTAGACTATCAAAAAAGCCAGTGCCCCAATCCATGATAATTTCTAGCGTACTTCTTATAAAAAGTACAGCAATACCAATGGCAATAGGTACATCAATGTTTAAAATACCAGACCGTAGCCCTTTGTAAGCCGAAGTAAAGTAATCCCGACCAGAATAAAACACTACAGGTACCGAAAAGGCAAACATTAACCATCGAAACATGTTTTTAAATTGGTCCAACCAAAACTCCTGTACTTCAAAATATTCTGGAAACGACAGAAACATCACGTTACCAAAAGCAAAACCCGCAACACCAAGTTTATAGATAAGGCTGCGGTCAATATGTTTTTCTTTCTTTTCTGAATTTTCAAGTGATATATAGGGTTCGTAGCCAATACGACTGAGTAAAAGAACCAATTCTTTTAAATTAGTATTTTCAGCAGAAAAAGTGATACGAACTGTTTTTTCGGGAAAATTGACTTGTGAAGTCTTCACCGCGCTGTTGAGCTTATTCAGGTTTTCCAACACCCAAATACAACTGCTACAATGAATGGAAGGAATTAAAAAAGAAACAATCTGTGTGGTACCATTGTCAAATTCCAATAGTTTTTCCACAATAGAAGCATTGTCAAGAAAGTCGAATTTCCCTTCAATTTCCTGCGGGGAAATACCTGGATTTTCATCCAGGTCGTAATAATAACCTAAGTCGCTTTCCTGAAGAATATCAAAAACCGTTTTACAGCCGTGGCAACAAAACGTTTTTTCTTTGTGTTCGATAACAGTGTCTACACACGGATCCCCACAATGGAAACAGTTTGTCATTCAATTAAAATTTGCTCATTATACCTATTACAAAGGTGCTATTGAACGGTATTTAAAAAAATGATAATTGTCAGTTACTGCTTATTATTTCCAAAAGGGGTCGTTATAATCGGTCTTGGGAGTATCGTCTATATGAAGTTTTTCTATGGTTTTAAGTTGCTCAGCAGTCGCAACTTTCTGAATTTCATTGAACATAATTCGTTCTTCAAAGCGTATATGCGCTTGCAACTCTTCTTCTAAAAGGCGTAAGGATTTTTTGGGATCAATAGTATCTTTAAATAGTTTTTCAATGCGTTCGTGTTCTTTTAAAGCTCGTTTTACCATTTCATCTTCTTTATCCAAAATGGGGAAAATATGTTCCTCTTCAGCTTTAAAATGAGGTTTTATTTCAGTTTCAAAAAACCAATCTGCGTATTTTTTCATACGTTCCAGAGAAATATCCGCTGAAAATCCTTTTCGTATTTTCCAGGAAAACAACAGTCCAAAATGATGTTGCCGGCTTAACGGTTTTAAAGCTTCGTGGCGTTTTATTGGTTTTGGTGTTTCCATTTTTTTGTTTTTTTATCGTATGTAGAATTAGCTTTACAGAATAAAGAATTGTGCAACTAATCATTCGGTATTTACTGTTTTAAATACGATTTAACTACTTATAAATCAGTGATAAAACAATAAAGACTTGCGTTTATAGTGTCTTTTAAATTTTACTGCAAACGTTTACAAACTTGTTATTCTTAATTTCGAAAGCGTTTATTAGCTTCTCGTTCCAATGCCTCACGATGATCTGGATGTGCTATTGTAATGAGCGCCTTGGCTCGTTGTTCCAATCCTTTTCCAAAAAGGTTTACTACACCATATTCTGTTGCTACATAGTGAACGTGCGCCCGGGTGGTGGTTACACTAGCTCCTTCTTTTAAAAATGGTGTTATTTTTGAAATCCCCTTATTGGTTACCGAAGGCATTGCAATAATTGGTTTTCCTCCTGGAGAAAGTGAAGCCCCACGAATGAAATCCATTTGGCCACCTACGCCAGAATATTGATACGTACCTATGGAATCGGCACACACTTGACCAGTTAAGTCAATTTCAATAGCACTGTTTATAGCAGTCACTTTTGGGTTTTGTCTAATAATTGCGGTATCGTTTGTGTATCCAGCTTCTTTAAAGTGAACCACAGGGTTATCATCAATAAAATCGTACAACTTTTGCGTACCCATCGCAAAACAGGTAACGATCTTGCCTGTTTTTATTTCCTTGTTTTCCCCAGTAATAATGCCTTTTTCAACTAAAGGTAAAATACCATCACTAAACATTTCAGTGTGGATACCCAATCGTTTATGGTTCGTTAAATTATTCAATACCGCATTGGGGATGTTACCAATACCCATTTGTAACGTTGCACCATCTTCTACTAGGCCAGCTACATTTTTTCCGATAATTGCCTCTACTTCTGTTGGGGTTTCAATTATAGATGCGTGTATAGGTTCATCTACTTCAATCGCTAAGTCTATGTTTTTTATATGTATGATCCCGTCACCATGGGTCCTCGGAACTTTTGGGTTAACCTGCGCCACAACTTTTTTGGCCGTTAGGATGGCCGGCAACGTGATATCGACCGAAGCTCCCAACGAACAGTACCCGTGTCTATCAGGAGGGGAAACCTGAATAAAAGCTACATCCAACGGTAAAATATTACGCCTAAACAACCAGTGTATCTCACTTAAAAATACAGGAACATAATCGCCGTAAGGGCTGTGAACACCTTTACGAACGTTGCCACCCACAAAAAAAGTGTTCAATTGAAAGGATTTGTTATAGGGTTCTTCCAAATATTTTGCTTCGCCATGCGTATGAATTTGAACTATTTCTACATTTTTTAATTCCGAATGCCTTTCACACAAGCTGTCAATTAATACATTTGGAGTCATGGCTGCGCCTTGAAAAAATACGCGATCTCCAGATTGTACGGCTGAAACAGCTTCTTGTGGATTTACTATTTTTACAATTTTATGATTCATTTTAGTTACTTTTTTAAGAATGCAAAGGTGTAAAGCCCTTAAATTTTTTGAAATGATTTTTATCATATCAAAAAACCACCTATACTTTTAAATTGTGATATAATTTTACTTTCTTTAATATAATGATTTCATTTAAAAAACACGTCCATATTGCATTGGGTTATTTTGTGCTAATTGCTATTATGGGGGTGGTCTTAAGGCTTTTTGCGGTAACCGATCTTCCTTTTAAATACCGCTACATTGTCCATAGCCATTCGCATATTGCCTTACTGGGGTGGGTTTATACTGGATTGACCACAATTTTATATTATCTGTATTTAAGGAAAAGTGGGATCTCAAAAAAATATACTTATCTATTTTGGGGTACGCAAGCAACAATTTTAGGAATGTTATTTTCATTTCCATTTACGGGTTATGCCTTGTTTTCCATAATTTTTTCCACCTTGTTTTTAATCGCTTCTTATGTGTTCGTTTTCTTTTTTCTGAAGCATACCCCTGAAAATTTAAAGTCGCTTCATTCTTACAAACTAATGCGGACAGCCGTTTGGTTTATGGTATTCTCTAGTATTGGTCCTTGGGCTCTTGGAATCATTATGAGCACCTTAGGAAACTCTTCGCCTTGGTACCGAAACGCAATCTATTTCTACCTGCATTTTCAATATAATGGTTGGTTTTTGGTGGCTTTGTGTGGAGTTTTACTACGCATATTTGAACAAAATGGTATTACCCTCTCCCAAAAGAACTTTGAGCGCTTTTATTATTTATTGAATGCAGGTGTAGTATTGACCTTTTTTATTTCCATTTTATGGATGCAGCCACATTGGTTGTTTTACATGTTAGCAATTACAGCTGCTATATTGCAAATAGGTGCTTTTTGCATTCTCTTCGGAAAAATATTATGGGAACGCTCTGTTTTACAAAAGCACATACCTAAACAAACTGGCATTATTTTAAAATTTGCCGGGTTTTGTCTTGCTGTTAAATTAACAACACAATTAATGGGCTCTTTCCCTCAAACAGCCGAAATAATTTCTGGAAATATGGATTACGTAATTAGTTACCTACATTGGGTGTTTATTGGGCTTATTAGTGCTGCATTGGCTGCTTTTTTACACTATTTTAAATGGGTTTTTCTTTCAAATACAGCCATGATTTTATACATAATAGGTTTTCTATTGACCGAATCCCTAATATTTTACCGTGGTAGTATGAATGTTTTCAATCTCCCGGCATTACCGGATATTTCCTTCTGGTTAACCATGGCGAGTGTCTTGTTACTGTTAGCCATTGCTTGGCTTTTCATTTATCAGCTTAAAAAAAGGGCTTAAACAATCTCTTCTTCAGGGCACAGGGTTTTAACAATATTGGCCAATTCGTTTACAATAGATTCTCCTTTGTCCTTATTATACCAAACTTGTAATTGCTTTTTAAAATAATCGTCCAATTGTCCATGTTCAGTTTTATAATCAATAACCAATTTTGTTGCAGCTTGCGAACGTGGACCCCAATGAGCTAATACCTCAAATTGGTCATTTAAAATAACTAATTTTGGTATACTTTTAGAGCCATTGGTAAGAAACTGATCCATTAACTCAGGGGGTTCGTCACGAAGTACAATTTTCAAATCTATATTTTCTGAAAGTTGAGCTATTTTATTTACAAATGGAAGTGTTTGTGCCGCATCGCCACACCAAGGCTCACTTATTGCAAGCCACGTTTGCTTTTCGCAGGTTTCTTTAAATGGTTGCTGAAATCTCTCTGGGATGAAACCGGTTTTGTCCAAACGTTTGCTTCTACTTAAATTTAACTTGGTGTAGTTAATTTTTTCTTCGGAAGGTTCTCCTGTTGTTCTACCTTCTGCCACTAATTGTTTGAACAAAAGGTTGTATTCACTGTAGGACATACCAGATAATGTGGCATTTTTCAAAACTTCTTTCATATCAATTCTTTTTTAGTATTGTTTTCTAATTGGGCGTTATAATATCCACCCTTGTTTTCTTTTCTTAATAAGGATTGCCCAACGATTAATTGTGCAACGGTCAACATGTTTCTATATTCACAAAGGCCAGTACTTGTAGTGTTAGAAGTATAAGCAATTTCAACTTCTTCTGCCAATTGATCGAGTTGTTTTTCTGCTTTCTGTAATTCAGTATCCGTACGAACAATACCGGCGAAATTAGACATTAGTTCTTGTATCTTTTTGGGCTCGGGCTTGAACTCGCTACAATAGGCCATCGCCATTTGTTCTTTTTCAATAATGCTTTCAAAAGAAACAAAATGTTTTTTTAATGGCAGCGAATTTACATGATAATCAAAAATACTGTGGGCAAATACCAAGGCTTCCAAAAGCGAATTGGACGCCAACCTATTGGCACCGTGCAGTCCTGTAAACGAACATTCCCCGCAAGCAAACAGGTTTTCAATGGTGGTTTGTCCAAAAGTATCGACATCAATCCCACCACAAAGGTAATGCGCGGCAGGCACCACGGGAATCCAGTCTTTTGCAATATCGTAACCGCTGCCCAAGCAGGTGCTATAAATGTTAGGGAATTTTGTTTTGAAATGTTCCGCAGCTAAGTGCGTGGCGTCTAAATAAACACATGTATCACCGTGTTTTAGCATTTCTGAATGAATGGCCCTTGAAACAATATCCCTGGAAGCGAGTTCGCCCCTACTGTCGTAATCGAGCATAAAGCGCTCTCCTTTTGAGTTTCGCAAAAAGGCACCAAACCCACGAACCGCTTCCGAAATTAGGAAAGAGGTTCCCTTATTTTTTCCGTGCAAGGCCGTAGGATGAAATTGAATGAATTCCATACCGCTAACCTTTGCTTTCGCACGATGCGCCATCGCTATCCCGTCGCCTGTTGCGGTATCGGGATTTGTAGTGTGGGCGTAAACTTGTCCAACACCACCAGTCGCTAGGGTTGTAGTATCTGCCTCAAGGGCAAGTAGCGTTCCGGTTAATTGGTTCAATAAATAAGCGCCACGGCAAGTAGATGTGTTTTCAGCGGTGCTGTTTTGAAGATTTTGGACAATTAAATCGACCGCAAAAAAGTTGGTCAATAGCTCGATATTTTTTAATTGGTGCACTTGGAGGGTCAAGGCACGTAAAACTTCACGTCCAGTGGTATCTTTGTGATGAACGATCCTGTTTTCGGAATGTCCCCCTTCCTTATTCAGAAGAGGGCTCTGTTGCGTGTCCATATCAAATTGGGCGCCCCATTGCATAAGTTCTCGTAATCTTTTCGGCCCTTCGATGATTACCTTTTCTACTATTTCAGGCTTGCAAAGGCCATCGCCTGCCCTTAAGGTATCGTCAATATGTTTTTGAAAACAGTCTTTTTCTTCGTTTAAAACGGCCGCTATGCCACCTTGGGCATAACAAGTGTTCGATTGACCAGCTTTTGTAACGATTGCAATCGTTTTTTTGGGGAACCGCTCTGCCAACTTTATCGCCAAGGTCAAGCCTGCAATTCCAGAACCGATAATAAGGAAGTTGGTTTTTTTCATATCATTTCGAAAGTTTAAGCATTCGCTCTATGGGCAAGATGGCCTTTTTTCTTATGGTTTCTGAAACTTCTATTTGCGGGGTTTCGTTTAATAAGCAGTTATACAATTTTTGTAGCGTGTTCATTTTCATGAACGCACATTCGCTGCAAGCACAGGTATTGTCTTCTTCGGCAGGTGCCGGTATCAATACGGTATGTGGAACCTGGTCTTGCATTTTATAAAGGATTCCCGCTTCGGTGGCAACGATAAATTTTTCTGAAGGATTCTCTTTTACATAATCGATCATCCCGGCTGTGGATCCCACATAATTTGCGGTTTCCAAAATATGTGATTCCGATTCTGGATGGGCAATGATCTTAGAGCCTGGATGTTGTTGGTACAATTTCAAAAGCTTATCAAAAGAAAAAGCTTCGTGCACGATACAGGAACCGTCCCATAACAATAAATCCCTTCCTGTTTTTTTCTGAATGTACTTTCCTAAATTTTTATCCGGTGCAAAAATAATAGGCACCTCTTTTGGGATGGAGTTGACTATCAATTCGGCATTGGAAGAGGTACAGACCAAATCGCTCATAGCTTTAATTTCTGCTGAACAGTTTATGTACGTTATTACCACGTGTTTAGGGTTTGCTTCTAACAATTCTTTAAAAGCCTCTGGTGGACAAGAGTCTGCCAAAGAACAGCCTGCCATTAAATCGGGTAGCAACACTTTCTTATTAGGGTTCAGTATTTTTGCGGTTTCGGCCATAAAATGAACGCCGGCAAAAACAATGATGTCGGCATCGGTTTCGGCCGCCCTTTGCGAAAGTCCCAAGCTGTCGCCCACATAATCGGCAACTTCCTGTATTTCGGGCACTTGATAGTAATGGGCTAAAACCACGGCATTCTTCTTCTTTTTTAAATAGCTGATTTCTTTTGCTAAATCCATAGTGTATAAAATTTCCTATTTACGTTTTAACAACTGCAATAGCAATATTATAATGGGTTGGTGGAAAATTTGGCGTAAAAGTACGTGAAGAATGTGGAGTTAAATATGACAATTATCAATTTTAAGACTAAATAGTCTTTAATAGATGATATTGAAGTTATAATAATTTTTCCATTTTAAAGGAATGGAGCAAACTAAACATCTATGGTTTAAAATACTATGTGTTTTAAACCGATGAATGAAATTCGTTGTAATAAACCATGCTAATTAGCTGGCAATTTCAATTAACAAACGAATGAAAACCCACCGAAACTGCCTATCGCTTGGGTAAATTATCTTATAGAAACCAAAGCAGATACAATAAAAAGTGCATAGTCTTGATTGTTTTTGAAACCAATAAAGGACTAAATTATCTTTTTTTGTATCTTTGAAAATAAAAAATGCTATCCAATGCCGCCCAATACGCCATCCGCTCCATTTTATATTTAGCCTTATACAGTAATGCGACCCAACGCGTTCGAGCAAAAAAGATATCGCAGGACTTGGAAGTGCCCCAACCCTTTCTGGCCAAGCTCTTACAACGGTTGGGCGGTGCTGATTTGGTGTCGTCTTCAAAAGGGCCCACCGGAGGTTTTTATTTAAATAAAGCCAACCGAAACAAAACAGTCTGGGACATTATTGTGACTGTTGATGGTACCGAAAAGTTCAACCAATGTTTCTTAGGATTGCATACATGCAGCGATACCAATCCTTGCCCTGTACATTTTAGTGTTTCCCCTTTTAAGCAGGCAATTAAAAAAGATTTTAAAGGCAAGACCATAGCGCAATTTGCAGAAGAAATCAAAAAACGGGGAACCGTGCTTTCCCTAAAAGATTTTGATGCGTTGCATGAATAAATTTCAATTAAAGTTTATAAAGATTAGTATTAAAATAAAACGAACACCCTATTATTTTATCTTCAAAAAAAACCATGATAAACACACAACTTCTTAACCCTTCGAGTATTGCTGTTATCGGCGCTTCAAACGATTATAAAAAACCTGGAGGCCATTTATTGAAAAATCTTCTTTCTGGCAGTTTCAACGGCACGCTTTCCGTTGTGAACCCAAAGGAAGAGAAAGTACAAGGCATCTCAAGTTTTAAAATGGTACAGGGTCTACCGGAAACAGATTTGGCCATTCTTGCCATCCCTGCAAAATATTGCTTAGAAGCGGTCACGATTTTGGCTGAAGAAAAAAACACCAAAGCTTTTATTATCATCTCTGCCGGTTTTGGTGAAGCTGGGGAAAAAGGTATCATTTGGGAGCAACAGATCGTGGAAGCCGTAGAAAAGATCAATGGTTGCTTAATTGGCCCCAATTGTATAGGCGTCATCACTGAAAATTACAAAGGTGTTTTTACTGCCCCTGTACCAAATTTCAATCCTAAGGGTTGCGATTTAATTTCAGGTTCGGGTGCCACTGCCGTTTTTATTATGGAAGCCGGAATGCAACTGGGCGTTTCTTTCGCACATGTGTTTTCGGTGGGCAATGCGGCCCAAACTAGTGTGGAAGATATTTTAGAACACATGGATTTGCACTTTGACCCCGCAATCGATGCTTCAATAAAACTGTTGTATTTAGAAACCATTTCAAATCCCCAAAAACTGTTGAAACATGCTTCTTCCCTCATTAATAAAGGAGCTAAAATTGCCGCCATAAAAGCAGGCAGTACAGCAGAAGGTAGTCGTGCTGCGACCTCACATACCGGTGCCATTGCAAGTAGCGATATGACTGTTCGCGCCCTTTTTGACAAGGCGGGCATTGTGTATTGCAGCAGCCGGGAAGAATTATTGAGTGTAGCTTCCATTTTCAATTATAAAAAATTACAAGGCAAGAACATCGCTATCATTACCCACGCGGGAGGATCGGCAGTTATGTTGGCAGACGAGCTATCTAAAGGGGGCCTGAATGTTCCCGAAATTACCGGGGCAGATGCAGAAAAACTGAAATCATTTTTGCACCTAGGCTCTTCGGTTGCCAATCCTATAGATTTTTTGGCCACGGGAACCGCTGAACAGTTGGGGATCATCATTGATTACTGTGAGCACAAGTTTGAGAATATCGATGCCATGGCAGTTGTTTTTGGAAGCCCGGGATTATTTGATGTAGAAAATGCTTACAATGTATTGAGCGTAAAGTTGGATATCTGTAACAAACCTATTTTTCCTGTTTTACCTTCTGTGGTCAATGCTCGACGGGAAATAACGTCTTTTCTGAAAAAAGGACATGTCAATTTTCCAGATGAAGTAGTACTGGGAAAAGCGCTATCACAAGTCTATAATACTCCCAAACCAACCACAGAAAAAGGTACAACACCATCAATTGACACCGAAAGCATACGCAACGTAATTGAAACTGCTCCGCAAGGATACCTGTCTGCTTCCCAGACCGAACAACTTCTTGATGCAGCGGGCATTCCACGGGTTGTGGAAGTTATTGAAAATTCAAAAGAAAAATTGCTCAAAAATATGACGGGCATCGATTTTCCAGTAGTCATGAAAGTGGTTGGTCCTATTCACAAATCGGATAAAAATGGAGTGGTGTTGAATATCACCTCAAAAAAAGAAGTAGCAGAAACCTTTGATCTATTGATGGACATAGAATCTACCACAGCAGTAATGCTTCAACCCCAATTGGCGGGACTTGAACTTTTTGTAGGTGTAAAGAAAGAACCCGGTTTCAGCCATACAATATTATGCGGGCTTGGCGGTATTTTTATTGAAGTACTGAACGATGTTGCCGCAGGTCTTACCCCTATTTCAAAACAGGAAGCACAGAAGATGGTACAATCCCTTCGGGGTTATAAGCTTATTCAAGGCACCCGTGGCCAGCAAGGAGTAAATGAAAAGCTATTTGTTGAAATAATTCTCCGGTTATCTGCACTTGTTGAAGCCGCTCCGGAAATTACAGAAATGGACATCAATCCATTGATCGGAACACAAAAAGCCATTACAGCTGTGGATACCCGAATACAGCTTGGAGAATAGCTTCACTATCCTTCAGAATATAGAATCGTTAAGGTTACAAGCCTATATTGGTATGAATGCTTACCACTAAAAAATGAGCAGAACTAATTTACGAAGAGAATGTTCCTATTTCAATTCATTTAAGAAAAACTAAGTCCTGAACATTTCTTTTTCCATACTTTGGCCATAAAGTTGTTTTTAAAAATCCTTACGTTTTGCCATGTGTTGAATGAAAAAAGTAGGCACTGCTACCCAAATTACCAGCAATAGGGTGGAAAGTATAAAGCCAAAGCTGGTTCCGAAGAATTTCTGAAAAACGGCACCGGTATAACCCAAAAGAGCTGATATATCCAGTTTCAGTAAAATGAGCACCCGCGACAGGTCTACTGGGTTCAACATAGTGGCCACCAACGAAAAGGTATCTAAAGGGTACTCTTCAAAATAGACCAACGACATTAAAAAGATACCGTCGTAAATAACGGCCATGAACAGCCAGAGCAGGATGGCATAGCCAAACCCTTTTATCTTGTTTTCGTTTGCCAAGGCGATGACAAAGGCAAGCGCAGTGAAAATAAGGGTTAAAAATGCACCGGTAACCAATAGCAAGGAAAAATCCCAGATGGCACCGCTGTTGAAAATCCCGTAGAAGACAAAGGGTAATCCCAAACCAATAATCAAACTCATGGACAGCGATAGGGCCACCCCAAGGTATTGCCCTAAAAATATAGAACTGCGCTTAACAGGCTGTGCGAGCAAGAGTTCGGTAAATTCTTTGGAATTATAATAGTACATTACCCCAAAAATAGTTCCAATAAGTGGTACTAGTACAATGATAACATTCATTAGGGTTATTACAGCTTTACTTAGGTCGTTGTTAAGAAATAGTAAAACTACCCCCAATAACAAGTAAAACAAAAAGTACACGTAGCTCCAACGGCTGCGCATTAAATCGAAAAAACTATATTTTAATATTTTAAGCATAACTTGAAGATAACATAGACGCAATAGCGTGTTCAAAATCGGGTTGTTCGGTCTTGGTTTTAAGTTCGGGAATACTGCCGCGGAAATAGATTTTACCTTCCAATAAAAACACGATTTCATCTGCAATTTCCTCTACAAAACTCATAATGTGCGAGGTGATAAGAATTGTTTTTCCTTTTTCCTTTTCGGCCGTTATCAATTCTTTTAAACGAATATGCGAAATGGGGTCGAGTCCTGTTGTGGGTTCATCGAGAATGACCAACGGGCTATCGAACATAAAAGTAAGTACCAAGTTCACCTTCTGTTTGGTGCCTCCGGAAAGGTTGCTCAATTTTTTATCTAAAAATGGTTGTAGTTTAAACAACTCGATTAGACGCACATCGTCTGCAACCTTGCTGCTACGTAGGTCTTTAATCATTTTAATAAGCTCCTTAACCGTTAAGTTTCCCGGAAAATTGGCAATTTGTGGCAAATAATCAATATCGTTACGGTATTCCCAACTTTTTTTAATGGAATTACCATTTAGCTTAATGGTTCCTGAATTGGGAACTACCATGCCCAAAATACTTTTTATAAGCGTTGTTTTGCCCGAACCGTTGGGCCCAAGCACAGCAAAAATTCCGCCATTGTTTATGGTGAGGTCGATGCCTTTTAGCACTTCGTTCTTACCAAATTTTTTATGTAAATTATTTATCTCAATCATGTTCAATTGGTTTCAATAATGGGTTGTTATCCATCAGGTTGTCTGGCGTAAATACAGGCGATACTTTTTCAGAAAAATCAATTATATCTATAAAAAGGCTACGCAAGAGGATAATAGTTTCGGGCGTACGGTTTACGATGTAACTAAAAAGCTTTACAGGGCGGTAAGGCACATCGCCAATTCCGTTTTTGTTCAAATCGTAGCCCGTGTAATTGCTCCAATAATTTTTATCAAATACATTATCATTTATATTACTGTTATAAGAAATATCAAAACTATTGTACAAGAAATTATTTTTTGTAAACGTATTTGCATAGCACGCTCCCCTAACTTTTACTGCCCAACCATTACTTTTAAAATCATTATGTGAATATTCTATACGGTTAGAGCCTTCAATATTGATGCCTACGGTATTTTCTTCAAAAATATTTCCTTTTATTTCTGAATCGTTTATCTCTTTGAGTAAAAGGCCAAATGAAGCTGTACCCCAATTTTTTTTGAATACATTATCATACATTTTTATGAATTTTGAAAACATGACCGCTACTCCTGCCCCGTTATTTTCAAAAAGGTTATTCGTGTAGGTATCATTATTAGAAAACATAAAATGCAAACCATAGCGTAAATTATTGGTGCTTTTGTTGTGTGTTATTTCTATTTGGTCGGAAAACTCCAAATAAATACCGTCCCTAACATTTCTTATTTCGTTATTGGCAACCTCTACTTTGTTACAGTACCATAGTTGAATGCCATTGCCAGAATTATATTCATTCACCGCATCGCCCTGAATGGAATTGTTCAATACTTTTCCGTTGTTGGATTTTTCAAGATAGATTCCGAAGAAAAGACGTTCCAGGGTATTGTTTTTAATAAGAAAATTTTCGCTTTTAACTACCCGTATTGCAGCATAATCAGTTGTGTAACTAGTGCCTACATTAACAACTGTAAGCCCTTGAATAGTCACACTATCACTTTGTATGGTTATAATTTCACCTTTGTTCTCTCCGTCGATTACAGGGTTATTCTCCCCTATTATCGTTAGGGGTTTTGTAATGCCTATGTTGTATTCTTTATAGGTTCCCTTTTTTATTAATATGGTATCGAACGGCTGTGCTTTTTCAACAGCTTGTGTTACTGTTGAGGTTTCACAAGACGAGCATACTTCAATTGTTGTCTGTGCCATAAAAGTTGTTATGGAACAAAACAAAAACAAGATGGTATATAAAAATCGGTTCTTCATGATAAAGCGAAAATACAAAGTTGAATGATGTAAAATTATGATAATTGACAGGTTTTGTACATAACCAATTTACTGTCATATTAAAACAATACAGTTTTTAGACCTAGTTATATATCGAAGAAGAAACTAGCTATAACTAGCTATTCTTGCTTTAATGAAAGATTTTTTAAAGCTTCCCAATCATAAAGTTTACCACTGTTTTCAGCCTTGGTTTTTTGAGCTTTTTCTTCTGAATTAAAAGCAGAAAGGTTAGCTCCCATGGGGCTTGAAATTTCTGGGCTTATTAAATATGTTGCCGTAGTAGCATCGATTAATTCCCCTGGGCTTTTAAAATCATTTACCAAATAAATTGCAACAGATTGGTCAGTATTTTCTGTCTGGTAATTGAGCATACACTCAATAGCGTCAAACTTGTATGCGCGTCCTTTATCGGTTACAACTTGAGAGGCATGTTGTCTATCGACAATCGTCATATTACAATATTGACAATTATCACTTCCGTAATTAATTTTTTGTGGTTTTATTTCACATCCTGTAAAGAGCAATACAAGAAATAAAATGGAAAGTGTTGATTTCATTTTTTGTTGATTTAAGGTTTTGAAAAGATTTTTAAGTTGTTGCAAAAACTTTCTTTTTCTTTTTCCATTCTTTTTTTCCGACGAAAAAGGCAATCACGGTCAATACCATTCCTACAAACATTAAATAAGCTCCAATGTGTGGCCAAGAATCTACATCAAAATTTAACATTTTTTGGTATCCCAGCAAGGGCGGTTTATAGGTCATTGGCGTACCATCTGGATTGGTCATTTTCATAATAGCATTAGGATCTAAGTTGGTTCCATAATCGGTAAGCCATAGGTTAAAATCGTACATTCCCATTACGCCAAGAATTGACATAAGCGCAAACCAACCGATAAACCACCAATGGTTTACTTTTCCGATAAAGCCCAAAAAACCAATAATAACACCTAGAGCGACCATACCACCAATAACCAATGGAAATACTTCAAACTCCCACATATCTTCCGCTTTAGGAATAGTACGCATACCAATATAATGGTTAAGGCCATCTATATTTTGTATATCAAACTCACTAACTCCTTTTATCCCGGTAATATAAATATTCATCCCTAAAGGTTCAGGATATTGAGGTGCGCCCAACATAATATTCCAAAGTGGAAACTTGAAAAGCCCTAAGAGAAGTAGTGACCCAATGATCATTATGATACCAGCTTTTTTCATTTTTTTATGTTTTTAAATTTTTGTCGATTTATGGTGATTTCATTTAAAAGAAGACGGGGGCAATCAACCAACCCCCGCCTTTACTTGGAAACATTATTAATCACTAAGAGAATGTTCCCGCAACCAATTATCTATTCTCCTAAGGACCAGCTTAATTCAATATCTGAATTTTCTGGTGATACACGGATGTACCCTTGCATTTCTTGGTGTAATGCTGAACAGAAGTCTGTACAGTAAAATGGCCATACACCTACTTGCTTAGGCTCCCAATAGAGTGTTTTTGTTTGTCCTGGCATAATAAGCAACTCGGCATTATTAGCACCAATCATTGCAAATCCGTGTGGTACATCAAAATCCTGTTCGTGATTTGTGATGTGGAAATATACCTTGTCACCCACCTTGATACCCTCAATATTATCTGGGGTAAAGTGGCTACGTATCATCGACATATAAATATGGACTTCCTTTCCATCACGTTCTACACGTGCATCCTCACTTGTAAGCGTAGCATATTTGTGTTCGTTCTCTTCAAGTTTGAAGATTTTTTTCGATTTCGGTGCTAAAATATCAGCTGGAATACCTGCTGCATAGTGAGGCTCTCCGTGAGTTGGGAAATCTAACAATAGCTCCATTTTTTCTCCTGAAATATCAAATAATTGTGCAGAGTGCTCCAATTCTGGACCTGTAGGTAAATACCTGTCTTTGGTAATCTTATTCATAGAAACTGCATATTTACCAAAAGGTTCTGCAGAGTTACCACCCGGTATCATTACGTGCCCTACTGAGTAATAGTTAGGCTGTCTGTCTATCACCTCGCGTGTCTCAATATTCCATTTAACCAATTCAGAAGAGATAAAGAAAGTGGTATACGCATTTCCTTTTCCATCAAATTCGGTGTGCAGTGGCCCTAATCCAGCTTGCTTAACCGTTCCTGCTAGGATATCTTCAAAACTAAGGATTGGGATTCCGTAGGCTTCACCGTCAAACTTTTCATTTTCAATGGCATCAATCATTTTATCGAAAGAATGCACTGTTAAATCTGCGGATAATTTTCCGTTACCTATAATATAACTTCCTGTTGGGTCCACATCACAACCGTGAGGGGATTTTGGTGTAGGAAGGAAAAACACGGCGCCCGGAACTTTTGTAGGATCTACCGTCAATACTTCTTTTTTCATTGTGGTAGTGGCATTGTGTGTACCATGATCATACACGTTATGTGCATAATTTGCAGGCATTTTTGTACCGCCACCATTGTTTACATACTCTTCAATTTTTTTCCAGTTTACGGCTGCAATAAAATCCTTGTCGTTTTGTGAGGCGTTCACTTCTAGAAGTGTGTTTGCTTCCTCTGTATTGTAGGTAGTAAAGAAAAACCATCCGTGCGATTTTCCTCGGCCTGGGTGCGACAAATCATAATCAAACCCTGGCATCATCAATTGAAATTTAATGTCCATTCTACCTGTTTCCTGTTCTACGGAAATAAAGCTCAAAGCTCCTTTAAACTTCCCTTTGTATTCGTTTATGGGAATGTCCTGTTGTGGTACAGGAACCGAGAAACGTGTTCCGGCCACTACGTACTCCGTGTTTTCTGTAATGAAAGACGAACTGTGGTTACCTGCACTGTTGGGTACTTCAATTATTTCTTCAGTTTCAAACGTTTCAAGGTCTACCCTTGCAATACGTGGTGTGTTGTTTCCGTTTACAAAAATCCAACGACCGTCAAGTTTTCCATTTGTTTGTGAAATGTCTGGGTGGTGTAAATCGTCCCAAGGCACAAACCCGTGAGAGGTGTTTAACATAGGTATGGTTTCTTCAGAATATCCATATCCGTTTGTAGGAAACTGAGAGAAAACTGGGATTTCCTTAAACATTCTTCCCGATGGCAAACCATATACAGTTAAGTTACCACTATACCCACCTGAAAAGAACGCATAAAACTCATCGTGCTCTCCTGGTGCTACATATACTTTTTCTGCGGCGCTTGAAGCCAATGCTCCACGGTCACCATTTTTGTTGGTCTTGCCATTGTTGCAACTGGTAAATATTCCAGCTACTAAAGCAAGCATCAGTAAACTATTGATTGATTTTTTCATGTTGTTTGTATTTACTATTATATTTAATTTATTCTTCAGGTACTATCACTTTGTCAACCACGTGAATGATACCATTGCTAGCAGAGATGCTGGCAATAATTTTAGCTCCGCCTACATACACGTCGTCACCTTCTACGGATATAGCAACGTTTTGGTCACTTGCTTGTCCAAGCTTTTTAAATTTCTTTAAAAATTCCTTATTGTAATTTCCGGGTGTTACGTGGTGTTTTAAAATGTAAGCCAGTTTTGCTTTGTTTTCTGGTTTTAAAAGATCTGTAACCGTGCCTTCAGGTAATGCATCAAATGCTTCATTTGTAGGAGCAAATACCATTAAAGGACCTGCATTAACAAGAGCGTTTTCAAGATCTGCTGCCTGAACTGCTGCCACCAGTGTTGTGTGGTCTTTAGACTCCATAGCAATATCTAATACATTTGGAGGGGACACGTCGTCACTAATAAATGCTTGGCCTTTTTTTTCGGCTGAATTAGTGCTTTCTGTTTCTTGTACTGTAACCTTATCATCTGTTGAACCTGATTTGTCTTTGCAGGAAACCACAAGCGCAACCAATAAAAAGGCAAGAATGGTTTTTGTTATTGTTTTCATAGTTATCAATTATAATTTGGTTAGTTAGTTGAATATATATTATAAGGTTCTAAAATATTCCAAAATTTTGCGCGCCTCATCTTCCGTAAGGCCTTGATTCGCCATTGGTGATCCATTAAATTCAATCAACAGTGCTTTTGCAACGGGATCTTCCTTAACCATAACTTCTGGATTTAATATCATATTCATAATCCACTCTGGCGAACGGCGTTCTAAAATACCTGTTGGCGCAGGACCAATAAACTTTCTATCTGCTTTATGGCAAGCAGTACATTTATTTTTAAATAATTCTCCACCAGCTTTTGCCATAGCTTGATCTACATTCGCATCAAGCTCTAAGTTTTTAATTGGCCCAACACCTTTGTTGTCCAGTGTAACTTGTTTGGACGGCGGCACCTCGTTAGAGACAGGTGTTTCTACTTTCTTTTCGGTTTTTGGCTTTTGCCCAATTTTTATTTTTTCTTCCTTTTTTTCTTCTTTACCGCCACAGCTCATTAAAGCTAAAACAGTAATTAATAACAGACTTTTAATTGCGTATTTCATTGTTTAGGTTTTATGGTTATTTTTTAGGTAAAATGGGATATTGTTTTTGTTATTTATAAGAACTTTTTATCTCAGTATGCTAAATTTTACGTAACAAAAATAGGGAGGTAATAGAGGGTAGAAAATGACTTTTATCATATTTAAGAGTTTTTTGTCCTTTATTATTGTTTTTAAATATCTTAAGTCTTGTTAAAAAAAATACAAACTATTCTTTTGAACAATAAAATATTGTAAAACAGCGTGTTGCGTAGTATTCTGACAAATATCATTTCAAAATAAATTAGATTACCATACTTTTATAATAATAAACTTAGATGAAAATGAACACTATATTACTGCCAACAGATTTTTCAGAAAATTCAAAAAATGCGATTATATATGCTCTAGATTTTTTTAGAGGGCAGCCGTGCACGTTTTACTTTTTGAACGTACAGAAAGTATCACAATACGTTACGGCAGAAGTACGCTCTGCTTCCTTAAAAAACTCACTTTACGATGCTGTAATAGCTGACAATAAAAAAGAGCTCAGCTCATTTATAAGTGCCATTAAAAAGGAGTATGAAAACGAAGAATATATTTTTCACGAAAAATTGGATTATGATGTGTTTATAGATGCTATAAAACAGGCTGTTTCATTATATAAAATTGACCTTATAATTATGGGCACCAACGGAGCAACCGGAGCTAAAGAAGTACTTTTTGGCAGTAACACACTTAATGTTATTCGTAATGTGGATTGTCCGGTATTGGCTATTCCGGAAAATTTCAGTTTTGAAAAAATGAAGTATTCACTTTTTAGTTTGCACCACGGGTCCGTAGTTAATAAAGAAAAATTAGAACCTTTTTTTAATTTGATAGAAAAGCATGACGAAACACATATTCATATTTTAGATATTGATGACGACTCCATTGCAGATGCCAATCCGCTAGAAAATAGAAACCTTCAAGATTCCTTTAAGGGCAAACAGCACACTTTTCACGCAATTACTGGTATTCCCACTCCCATCGCAATCAATACTTTTATTCAATTGTTTAATATATCGCTACATGCTATGTTCATAGAACGGGAAAGTTTTCTAGAACGCTTTATTTTTGGATCGGAAACTTCAAAAATAAGTTATGAAACACGTGTTCCACTTTTACTGATGCACCAGTAAAAAATTTTTCACCAAAAAATGCTATACTTCTATTAATCTTAAACTTATGAAAAATATACTCTTCATCATCGCGCTTACGGCAATAACTTATAGTTGCAACGAAACCCAAAAAAGTGAGCAAATGGTCAATGAAAAAACAGAAACTGATCAACAAATTAAAAACTCAACACCGCCCAAGGCTGATAATGCCTCGGAAAAAAGTTGGATGAACGAAATATCACTCAACAACGGCAATAAATGGGAAGCCAACCCAGAAACCACCGAAGGCGTAAACAATATGTTGCAATCTATTAATAAGGTTAATCCTAATACTATACCAGAATTTCAAGAATTGGGTGCAAAACTTAATGATGAAAAAAATTATATTGTAAAGAAGTGTACTATGAAGGGAGCGTCGCACGATAACTTACATGTTTTTTTATACCCTCTCATTAAAAAAATAGATAATTTAATGGCGGTTACTTCTGTTGCAGAGGGTTCAAAAATTACTGCTGATATAGAAACACATTTAGAAGCCTACCAACGATTTTTTCAGTAGGAAATCATTTTTGAATTTTCGGAATGTTATATTCCACATTTTCAATAGTAAACTTACCATATGTAAATTTACCTTCGGGATAGTGCCAAATTGCCTCTCCGAATGTAGGTAGCATATAACCATTTATATTCTTATAGTTTGAAACAGGGGTTGAAAAACGATACTTTTTTCCAACCGAAACATCCAGGCGATCATCAGAAATGAAGTTTATCAATTGATTGTTTTCATTAAATTTAAGCACAGCTGAAATAGTAGTCTGCTTGTTCGTGAAAAAAGCCCGTACCGAGGTGGTATCCACTTTTTCCCATCTAATGTTCTTATTGGTAAGACAACCAGGGCAAAATAAACATAGATCATTGAAAAAGGTTACTGTTTCTGCCGTAAATAACGCTTCTGTTTGAATTTTTGAAACTGATATGATTGATGCTAATTTTATGTCCATTAAAGCAGTTTCTTTCCAATACCGATGATACCCGAAGGTAGGCAAACCTTTTATTTTTGCCTTCATGAAAAAATGCCTTGCAGGATTTTCAATAAAGTTATATTGTTCAGAAGAGAATGAAAACCAACTTTTCTCCTTATTTCGCATCTCTCCGCGCATCAATATTTTGAAATTTACAGGTTTAGGCATTCCAATCACGCCTACATACTGAAGGTATCTTTTTACAGTTTCAGGAAGATGGATTAAATCTTTTTCAGTAATAATTTCGCTCTCAAAGTTCGTTTGCTCCAGCGTGTTGCGAACATCGGTTTTATAACGATACTCAAAATTATTATTGAAAATTGCGATAGCTGCTACAATAAGAATAATGAGGTTGGCGATGGTTCCAAATTTTGCATCGCTCCACATCATCACAATGAGTACTTGAGAAACCAATACAGCCGCAATAGCAAGTAGGCTCCACGCATCTTTTTTAAGTAAATAAAGTATCGCCGTGGCCAAAAACAGTATGGTCGCCAATAACCAGAGCAAACCCATAGGCTTAGCTATTTGTTGCGTAAACTGTGGGATTTCGGCCCATTGAAAAGCTTTTACCGTCCCCAATAAATGAATGAGAGCATGGACAGTTAGGAGAATGAAGAAGACAATTTTCATAAATCATTATTTTAAAGAAATAAAACTTTAAATGATGGATTTAGATTTTATTCGCTCATTAAAATTTCTTTTTCCTTTAAGGCAGCAGTCAATGTTTTCACAAAATCTGAAATTCCTTTTTTTGAACTACTCGGTGCGGTAATTTCAATTTGTCCCCTCCACAATAATTCTCGCTCCTTACCTGGACAAATACAAAACAATGAGGTTTCACTGGTATACACTTTATAGCTCTGCAATTGTTCTTTTTGATAAATATGCTGATTTGAATAATAATACTCGCTAAAAGATTGATAGGCCTTGGCAAAGCTTTTATAGGCATCTACGAGCGTAACCTTGCTGTATTGACCAGTAATTTTAGATAATAAAATAGCATCAAAGCCTTTTTCGAGCAATTCTTGCTCTACCGTATTCAAATATGTTTCAGATTGTTTTGCATTGCTAAATGAAGATTCAAAAAAATCAATACTGCGCACAGCAACAACATCATTTTTTTCAAGTTCTTGTGAAAGTTCGGTTTCAAAGGCTCTCCTTATTTCTTTGTCAGCCGTCATACCTACCACCAATACTTTATTGGCTAAAAAAGTTTCAGTAGCTGGATCTTTCCACTGATTTACCATTTTGCTTGTAGAACAACCAAAAAGCATAAAAACTGCTAAAGCCACACCAATGTATCTCATAACTTTTTATTTAGAATTGAACTTTAAATATATTCTCAAATTATAGAGTTTGAAATGACAACAATCAGTTTTTCAATAATTTAACCAATAACAAACATTCTTTTTTCGTAGAGTTTTGGGATTGAAACCCTCCAGCCGAAAGTATCTTTCAGTTTTACCCTAAGTGAATCTTGTGCAGTGGCTTCTCCGTGAATTAAAAACACTTCTTCCGGGTTGTTCTTAATATTGCTTACCCAACTTAACAATCCGTTTTGGTCGGCGTGTGCCGAGAGGCTTTCTACATGGTGAACAGAAGCTTTTACGGGATAATATTTTCCGAAGAATTTCAATTCGTGCACACCTTCTAGCAATTGCCTTCCGCGAGTGCCTTCAGCTTGATACCCTACTAACAAAATGTTGGTTGTTGGGTTGTCTATCAACTGTTTCAAATATGTGAGTACTCTCCCACCCGTTACCATACCGCTGCCAGCAATGACCACTTTTGGCCTTGGGTCGTCAATGGTTTCCCAAGTTTCTTTGTATGAAGTTACAATATTCATCCTATTGCTCATAGCATGAAACTGCTTAGGGCTTAACTTATGCCAATCTGGAAATCGTTCAAATACAGATAAAACATTATTCCCCATAGGACTATCAATAAAAATGGGAATATTGGGAATCTTGTTTTTTTGATAAAGCACCCATAGTAAATACATTAAAGTTTGCAAACGTTCTACGGCAAAAGATGGAATTATTAGTGTGCTACGTTCCTTAATTGTTTTTTGAATTAATTGTACCAAAATACTTTCTATATCTTCTTCAGGATGCAATCGGTTGCCATAAGTACTTTCCAAAAATAGAAAATCGGCCCATTTTGGTTTTTCAGGCGGGAACAGTAACGCATCTTCGGGGCGCCCAATATCGCCTGAAAAGACAAACCGTTTTCCAAACACATCCAGTTCAATGAAAGTAGCTCCAATAATATGACCATTGTACCGAAAACGACATTGTATATGTTCGGTCAAGGTTATCCATATATTTTTCTCGGCATTTTCGAACAACCGCAAAGTGGCCTCAGCTTCCTTGCTCGTGTAAAATGGTTTGGCAGGCTGGTGTTTAGAATACCCTTCTTTATTGGCACGATCAGCTTCTTCTTCGTGTATTTTAGCGCTGTCTAGCAAGATTATTTCGGTTATGGCCAACGTTGGTGATGTTCCTATTATTCTTCCCCTAAACCCTTCGCTAAATAAACGTGGCAAGTAACCCGTATGATCTAAATGGCCGTGAGTTAAAAGCACATAATCTATTTTTGTAACATCTACTGAAAAAGGTTTCCAGTTTTCTTCCCTCAGTTCTTTTAACCCTTGGAACATGCCGCAATCAATCAAAAAGTTGCCCTCAGGTGTTTGCAGGTAAAACTTAGAACCGGTAACCGTACCAGCAGCTCCCAAAAATTGAACAGTTACATTCTTCATAATGATTAACTATTGTTACAGAGAATGGATATTTCAGAAAAAATCCGCTTTTTCCTGTTTTCTGAAACACCCAAATGATCCAAATAAAATTTATCACTCAATAATTGACGGCACAAAACCACATCGCGACTTAACAAAAATTGCTTTTCACGCTTTGACAATAAGGTTGAAACCGTGATTGGATAAAGTCCCAACCTATCGATCCGTTCTTTTAATCCGTCGCCAGTGGGAACGTTCCAACTAAGCAATTTTAAGCCTGCACAGCGTCCATATTGTTCAGCATCCTCTGTAAACCGTGTATTTGTAACCACCCACCCTTCTCTAGAGACTGCTTTTTTTTCGTTTTTAAGATCGAATATATCCTGAAACCTAGAATGGATGTATAGCGGTATTTTTACATCACAATTTCGACCTTCTTCATTATGGAATTTACATTCTGCCAATATGTGATGATTCTTTTTATGGGCGATTACATCAACTTCGTGATTAACACACTTTCCTTTCAAAATCTCACCTACAGTTACTTGATATCCTGAATATTGGTAGAGAGCAGCTATAAATTTTTCAAAAGGAAAGCCAGTCGGCCCCAACTCATAAATTGCTTTCTTTAATTTATATTTTGAAGCGTATTCCAGCTTTTCATTTTTGAGCATGGCGAATGCCCGATTGTATATTTCTTTGGTTGAAATACCTTGGTATAGTTCGTCGCGTACCGTATTGGTTATTTTATCTATGGTTGCTGTATCGGCACCACTATGCTTAAGGGACGCCTTTAGTTTTTCGATAGAAAACCGTACACGCTTCCCTGATGATTTTATCAACTCTATAGTATTCTCTTCTTGCTTCATGACTGTTATGCGCGTATATCATGCATTGCCAAAATTGGTACTTTAGAGTGTGCACCTAACTCTTTTACCAAAGGTTTTGAAAAAATACTTCCAAAAAATGTATGTTTTTTGTTTATAAATGCAATCATCTCGCTTTCCCTACTTTGAACAAAACTATGAAGCCCCTTTTTTACGTCAATGTTTTCCAAAGTATGGTGACTAAACTCTATTGCTGCTAAAATATCCTCCAATAAAGCTTTATTTTCTTCCTGTTCTTCAGTCAATTTATCTTCTTTTTTAATATGAAGGATACGTACAGGAGCTTTAGTCAATTTTGCAATTTCCACTAAATGTTTTAATTCCCTTCTTTTAAAGTGGGTTTTAAAACTGGTGGGAAATACAATTTCGTTAGGTTCTTTAAACAAGCTGGTTCCTGGTACTGCCAGTACTGGGCACAGTCGAATGTTTTCCATCACTTCAGTGGCACTACTGCCAAAAATAACGTCTTTTGAATCTGTTTCGCCACGGGTACCCATGACAATAAATTCGATATCTTTTTTTTCTATCATCAACTTAATCACTTCGGTTAATGGACCAAACTCGCTATAAAAATAAAATCGATGGTCTGGTGAGTCCTCCCTATAATCAAGTTGCGTTTTCAACTTATTCATTCTATTTTCAGAAGACTCTTTAATTGACTCATATGCAGCATCGCCGGGTTCGGGTATTAAAAGGTTTTCGGTTGAGTAACCCCCTAAGTAAAATACATTTAGAACATGAAATTCACACGATTCTCCCTTAAAAAGATTTAAAGCGTATGTCATTGCATTCCAAGCGTTCTTTGAAAAGTCGGTAGGTATTAATATTTTCTTTTTCATAATACTGATTTTAATAGGTTACTTATAAATTGAAATTAGATTATAACATTTTGAAAATCATTATTTTATAGGAATTACGATATAAGGCACCGAAGTTGTTTTTCCAATTTTCTTTACAACTGCCTCCCTAAATATGCGGGCAATTGCATTGTATCTGTGGTATACCATCACCAGTAGGTCTATCCCTTCATTAATAACAAAACTGTCAATACTGTTTGCTATGCTTTCTTCTTTTTCGATCCAATGTGTTTTTACCTTGCAGTCGCTCAATTTCTTTTTTATAAGTTTAAGGTGTTGTTCTTGTTCATTTTTCATCTCAGCTTTTTCGCCGATATGCACCAAATGAACGGTTGATTGGTATGTTTTGGCCAAAGTAAGCACAGGCGCTATTCCTGCAGTTGGGAACGCTTCTTTGTAATCTGTGGCAAAAGCTATTTCTGAAGGGATTATAAAGTCTATTTCGTGAGGCACGATTAATAAAGGTGCGTTTTTAATTTTTTTAATAACCTGTATGGTATTACTTCCCATTAAAACGTCTTCTGCCCCTGTACGTCCTTTTGTTCCCATAACAACCAAATCGATTCCATATTTTACAATTAGTTTATTGGTAGCCCTAACTAAAGACATAGAAGTGGAAATAAACTCAAAGCTATGCGATTTGTTTCCACTATCAAGATTAATACGGTGAATGAGCTTTGTGCCTTCCTCATCGGCATTGTCATAGAGATTGTCCAATACTTTTTCAGATTTGCCAATATCCACACGGCTAGTAAGTGCAGACACACTATCGGCAAACGAATGCAGTAAGTAAAACTGAACTTCTTCGTCACTAAAAAGTTTCACTACGTAAAACAACGCAGCGTAGGCATTATTTGAAAAGTCGGTGGGTATGAGGATTTTTTTCATTTTATTATAAGTTTTATCGTGGTAAATTTTGAAGTATTAAAAAAGGAACTTGTATTTTCAACCCTATTTTATCGATGGTATTACTGTGTAAAATATCTTCTAAAAATGAATGACGATGATTTACCATCACCAACATATCTATTTTCATTTTTTCGATATATCTATTAACTGCTTTTACAACATCCTTGCCTTTGGTAGTATGATACTTTCGTTGGTTTTCCTCCATACAGTAATCTAAAAACGCCTTATTATCTTGTTGCCGAAATGAAAGGTTATCATATTCTGATACGTATAAAAAATGTACCATCGCGTTAAAGTTTTTACATAAGGTGTTCAAAAGTTTAAGCTGCCTGCGCCTAAAAGGCATTAGATATGGTGTAGGGAACAACACATTTTTAGGGTGCCATTCTGTATAATTTGAAGGCACAGCCAACACAGGACAACTAACATACTTTACCACCTGTAGCGTGTTGCTGCCAAAAGTAAGGTCGCGATCATCTGTTTGCCCGCGTGTACCCATTACAACAATATCACTATTATCCTTTTCTGCATGCTCGTTTACGGCATCTATTAAATTTGAAAAAACTGCTTTAGCTTTATATGCGTGCCTTGGATTAGGTGAAATTTCCCTCAAGAAGACTAAAAGTTCCTCAAGTTCCTTCTCCGCACTTTGTTTCGTTTTTTTCTTGTACTCTTCAAAAAGGGAACGCGATATATTTAAGTTGTTTTCATACACCTCATCGGCAAAAGCGTGGAGTATGGTAACTTCGCAGCGATCATACTTAAAAAGCTCAACAGCATACCGCATTGCATTTTGGGCATTTTCTGAAAAATCTGTAGGGATGATTATTTTTCGCATAAGTAACAGTGCTTTTCGTGAAACCCAAAGTTAGCTTGAATCGGCTTAAAATACTATGACATTTGTCAGGTAAAGCTTTGATATTTAGCGTATTCTTAAGAACTATTTTAACACATAAGCCCTATCTTTATAAGAAAAGATGAAAATTTCTGCAATTTCTTGGTTAGCAATTACAACTTGTATTTTATTAACCGTAACAATTTTTTCAACAATGAGCCTTTCCTTTAGCTGGGTATTCTATCTTACCGTTTTAGGGCAAGTACTCCTTGTATACACGGTTTATAAAGTATTGAAAGATAATTACACAACCGACAAAACATTTGACGATTTTTATGAAGATTATCCTATCGGAAAAAATGAATAATATTCTAGCCTTCTATTCATGCAACACCAAAAAAGGAATTTTGGTTTGATAGCTCATTTTTTTAACTGTAGGCCTAAATAAAATACGTTGAAAAAAATTAAGGTTTTTGGCTACCATGGCTATCATATTAATCTGTTTTCTCTCAACGAAATTTTGAATGGATTCTTCTAAATCTAAAGAATTGCAAGAATGAAATTTATGCTGTACAGCTTCTAAACTATAAGTTAAAAAAGATTTATTTTTTTCTTGTGTATCAGTCAACGAAACTGTTTTATTACCCACGTGAACCACATGTAAAAATGAGTTATGCAATTGCGTAACACTTTTTAAGGTTTTCACGATTCGTTCTTTATACAAAAGGTTAAAATCTGTTGGAAAAGCAATGTGTTTTGGCTCCTCGTATTGGGCATTTTCTGGAATGACCAAAACAGGACATTTAACCTTTGTTATCACATCGCCGGCATTGCTGCCTAAGGTATATTTTTTAATACCCGATGCGCCCTTGGTACCCATAATGATTAGGCCTATCTCGTTTTCAAAAATTTGATTTCGTACGCCTTTTATAAATGATGTATATTCAATGCTCGTTTTGTATGTATGTTTATTAGAAGAATATTGAGTAATAATATTATTTTTTAATTCATGTAATTGTGCGGTGACCTTTATTTTATCGGGTGTGGCTAGCAGTGTTCCACTACCTTGTATTTCTGGCCCCATTTCAGTAGTTGAAGTGTTGTTAACATGCAATAGGTGAAATGTTACACGTACTTCTTTTAATAGAGACACGGCGTATTTTATCGCATTCCACGAATTTTCTGAAAAATCAGTCGGGATTAAAACATTCATCACATTAATTTCACTTTAAAGCAAAAGTACCGTGATGGTTTTGTGTAAAGAATGACAATGGTCAGTTTTACTAAAATATATCAAATCATCCTAACCAATCAGAGCCTAAATAAGTGATAAAAAGGTTAATCTTCGTGTTTAAGCCCTTCTAAGTCTAAAATACGAATGTTTCGTCCTTCAATTTCAATAAGGCCTTTTTTCTTAAATCCTGAAAGCGTTCGGATAAGGCTTTCGGTAGCAATTCCCGCTACACTGGCAAGATCATATCTGGAAATTTTTATACTGTCCTCTGGTTTTTTATTGAGAACTTCTGCAAACTGTAAGATGGTCTGTGCGGTCTTTCTTCTTACAGAACTATAAGCCATTTGCAATAATTGTTCTTTTACATCAGAGAGGCTGTCTGTTAAGACGTTCATTAATTCTAAGGAAAGATTTTTGTTTTTCCCCAATATTTCTTTCAGGTCGGTTATGGCTACACCGGCTAGCTCTACATCTTCTACTGCGGTGGCAGATTCAGTATAAGGAGTACTTTCCATAAAAGAAGTAAACCCTAAAAAATCATCTGCCCTGTATAATGCGGTAATAAGCTCCTTCGCACTATCGTCCATTTTATGGGTTTTAACAACTCCTTTTAAAATAAGATAAATCATGGTGGCGTATTGCCCTTTTCTATATATTGTTTCCCCTTTTTCACACGTTATAATTTTACCGTGATCATCAAAAAAGTTTTTAAGTTCGTTTAGGTTTCGAACACCTTCTTCATTTTCATTATCAACAGCTGTTTTTTCATCCATCATTTTTGATAGTAGACTTGCTTTGGCAAGCCGGCTTTCAACAGCGCTTAGCAATTCACCTTCTTCAAAAGGTTTGGTAAGGTAATCGTCTGCACCAAGGTTCATTCCCTTTCGTATTTCTTTGTGTTCGGTTTTTGCAGAAAGAAATATAAACGGAATATGGTTTGTTGTATCGTCTAAAGAAAGAGATTTAAGAACCCCATACCCATCAACTTCTGGCATCATAATATCGCAAATGATTATATTGGGTATTTCGGCTTTTGCCTTTTCTATGCCTATTTTTCCATTTGGGGCTGTAATGACATTATAATTGGAAAGTTCTAATAATTCTTCTGTGTTTTCGCGCAATGCTGCATCGTCTTCAATTAAAAGAATTGTATTCATAAATGGTTCTTTATTAAAAAACTAATTTCTTATTTAACTTTTAAGGGTAGGTTTACCGCAAATGTGCTGCCCTTACCCTCGGTGCTGGTAAAACTTATTTGCCCGCCAAGATTTTCTAAATGGGTTTTGACTATATTGAGCCCAATACCGGTTCCTGCATTGAGCAACGCATTTTCTGCTCGAAAATAACGGTTGAATATAAATTTTTGTTCTTTCTCAGGTATTCCCATCCCTTCATCAGTAACTTCAATATTAAGTGTGTTTTTGCTCGCTTTTACTTCAACTTCAATGATGCTTCCTTCAGAAGAATACTTAATTGCGTTGTTTATTAAATTGGTCAGTATTAGTTCAAGGATTTTTTCATCAAACTCTAAAGTAATGTCATCTATATTTTGAGGGTATTCAATATGTTGTCCATCTTTAAGTAACATATTGGCATCGTAAATTACTTCGTTTACAACTTTACTGAGAGGGAAGGTGCTATACTTATAAACTGTTTTTCCTGTTTCCAAACGTTCTATTGATAAAAAGTCACTTAAAATATTGTCTAGGTACTTAACCTTTGCCTTAATAGTTCTTAAATGTTTGTCACGTTTGTCCTGTTGGTCTTCTTGCGTGTATTTACCTATAAGGGTCGTGGAGGTAAGTATACCACTTAATGGAGTTTTAAACTCATGCGAAACCATGGAAAGGAATTTAGTTTTCAACTCATTAAGTTCGCGCTCTTTTTGCAACGATACTTTCATTTTATTTTCAGCGGCACGCCGTTTTTCCACTTCTTCTTTCATTTGAGCGACCGTATCTTCTAACGTTTTGGTACGCTCGGCGATTTTATTTTCTAAATTGGCATTAAGCTCTTTAATTTCAAATTCTTGTTTTTTTCTTATTGTGATATCACTCACTAAGGCCATAACGTAGGCATGTTCGTAAATCTGAAATGGATTGAGCCCAGCTTCAACAGGAAATTTAGTACCGTCCTTTCGTAAACCATACAAATCGCGCCCATGCCCCATTTGCCGTCTATCACTATCCTCAATAAAATTATTGAAGTGTTTTCTATGGCTTTTGTGGTAATCTTTAGGGATTAAAAGATTGAGGTCCTCCCCTAAAAGTTCGTTTTCATCATACCCAAACATGGCATTAGCTGCACCGTTGCTGGCCACAACTTCCTGGTTTTCATTAACAATAATGATACCTTCTGAAATAGCTTCGGAAAGCAGTTTAAATATATTGCCTTTTTTTTCTTCAAAAACGTTCACCTACCAAAAGTAAGGAAATTAAAACAGAAGTGAAACCTGATTTATATCATTTAATACAAACATTACAATTGGTAATTTTATGAAATAAATTTTTAGTTATGATGATGACTCAACAACCTCCAAAACTTGTCCTGTACCAAAAATTAGGTGAACTGTTTTATGCAATTGCAGCCGCCGATAAGGTAATTAGAAAAGCAGAAATTGACACCTTACGCACTTTAGTGAAAACACACTGGAAGAACGTAGAATCCCTAGAAGATGAATTTCATAGCGATGCATCTTACCAAATAGAAATTGTCTTTGATTGGCTCGATGACAAAGAAGTAGACCCAGATGAATGTTTTGAAGATTTCAAGGAGTTTAAAAAAGAACACCCTAAATTATTTACAACAACTATTAAAAAACTTATTTGGAAAACCGCAGACTCCATTGCCGCATCATTTGCCGGTAAAAACAAGGCCGAGCTCATTATGTTAGCAAAACTAAAAATGTTGCTTCAAGAAGACAATTAACAAATATAAATCAACAATATGCGTGCTCTATTTTTTTTTATAGCCATTTTCACGGTATTTGCCTGTAAAAATGACCCTAAACAAGTAGAATCTGAGACTGAGACTGATAAAAATCTGGTTGAAACTGTAAAAGATTCTATATCAATAAACCGTGAAGATATAGAGCTAAAAAAACAACAATCTATTGTTTTAAAGCAAGAAACACTAAAAGAAAAACCTGATGAAAAGTTTGAACTTCAAGAGCTTATCATCAAGAAAAACTTCAAGAAAGAAGCAGATCTATACACTTTAGATTTTCATTACCCATTATTAAATGAAAAAATAAAAGCCGGTTATGCAAATTTCAACGAATACATTAATGATTATTATGTAGACATTACAGGTGTTGAAGCCGGTATCCTTGAAGACGCAGAACTTATTTGCGACACCATTGCCGCAAACCGGTTTCAAGAAAAACGAACCATCGACTATAAATTATACAATGTAAGCGACAAGTTGATTAGCGTACTGTTTTACAAAGAAAACTTTTATAGGGGCACCTTGCACCCTTCGTATTCTTTCGATTGTATGAACTTTGATTTACAACAGTCTGCTTTTATGACTTTTGAAGACTTTTTTGTGGAAGGCAGCGAAGAAGAACTTCGGAAAATTTTAAATAATTTTTTAGTTGAAAATATGACCGCAGGAGATTTATATTATGACTGTTGGGAAATTACAGCAGATGACTTTTTTGAGTATAAAAATAACTTTGTGATCAATGACACTTATATTGAATATTATTTTGACGATTGTGTTATCTGTCCTTCCTACACGGGTAGTTATTCCATAAAGATTCCGTTGGAAAGATTACTGCCTGTACTTCGGAAAAACAAACGAAACCTATTGTTTGGATAAGGAAATTTCGGTATCTTAAAGTTAATAAAACTATAACTATGAAAAGTAACTTTAATTCTATCATTGAATCTGAAACACCTGTACTTATAGACTTTTATGCCGATTGGTGTGGCCCTTGCAAATCGTTAGCCCCCATATTAAAACAAGTTAAAGATGAGTTGGGCGATGCTATTAAAATAGTTAAGATAGACGTTGACAAAAACCAACCTTTGGCCTCCAAATATCAAGTGCGGGGCGTACCTACCATGCTCCTTTTTAAAAACGGAAAACAATTGTGGCGACAAAGTGGTGTGTTGCAAAAAAATGATCTTGTCAAGATAATCAATCAGCACAGTTAATGAAGTTAAATCAATACATAGACCATACGCTTTTAAAAGCTACAGCAACTACAAAAGATATAGAAAAACTGTGTAATGAAGCAAAACAATTCAATTTTAAAGCGGTCTGTGTAAATAGTTGCTATGTAAACCTAGCAGCAAAAGAGCTAAAAAATCATAAAATTTTAGTGGCGGCTGTTGTAGGGTTTCCCTTGGGAGCTATGGCAACGGCAAGCAAAGTGGCAGAAGCTAAAAAATGCATAGAAGACGGAGCAGATGAAATTGACATGGTTCTCAATATAGGTTTTTTAAAAAGCGGCTTACACAAACGTGTTGAAAAAGATATTTCCGAAGTGAAAAAAGCAATTGGAAACCATACTTTAAAAGTAATATTGGAAACCTGTTACCTAACCGATGAAGAAATCACGCTTGCCAGTAGCATTGCAGTGAAAGCAAATGCCGATTATATAAAGACCTCTACCGGTTTCGGTACCGGAAATGCCACACCAAGTGCTATCAAATTAATGAAAACTGTTGTTGGCGAAAAAGCCAAGATAAAAGCATCAGGAGGCATTCGAGACCGAAAAACAGCTTTACTATACGTCAACTTAGGTGTAGACCGTATTGGCACATCATCTGGAGTGGCAATTGTAACAAAAAATACTGAAGCCGATGAGTATTCATATTAATGCAAAACCAAGTGAAATAGCCGAAAGTGTGTTATTGCCAGGCGATCCGCTTCGAGCCAAATGGATTGCTGAAACTTTTTTAGAGGAGATTTTCTGTTATAATGATATAAGAGGTATGCTCGGTTTTACCGGCACGTACAAAGGAAAACGAATCTCGGTACAAGGGACAGGTATGGGTATTCCTTCAGCTTTAATTTATTGCAACGAGTTAATACGCGACTATGGTGTTAAAAAATTAATACGCGTTGGCAGTGCAGGCTCTTACCAGACAGACATTAAGTTAAGGGACATTGTGGTTGCGATGGCTGCTTCGTCTACATCGGGCATTAACAATACACGGTTTGTAAACGCAGATTACTCCCCTACCGCAGATTTTGATTTGTTTATGAAAGCAGCCACTTATGCAAAAAACAATGATATTCCCATAAAAGCAGGGAATGTATTGTCGGCAGACGAGTTTTATGGCGATGATGTGAACAACTATAAAAAATGGGCAGATTATGGTGTATTGTGTGTTGAAATGGAAGCAGCTGGCCTTTATACCATTGCTGCAAAGTACAATGTACAGGCATTGGCCATTTTAACTATATCAGATTCATTGGTCACACAAAAAGCAACCTCAGCAGAAGAACGTGAGACCAGCTTTTCTACAATGATTGAAATTGCCTTGAACACGCTTTTAGTTAATTGACAAAAGTTCTTCTTATTCTAACTATAGCTCCTTATATTTAAAATATATTTGAAACACCTAATTATGATTAAAACCTTAGACGATAAAGAAAAAACATTGCTGCTTAGTTCAAATTATGTAGGCAGCCTGGGCTATCTGTATAAAAATAGACCTTTTGTCGTGCCTATTACGTATTTCTACAATGAAGAAGAAAATAATATTATCTGTTATTCAGCAAAGGGACAAAAGATTAACGCATTGCGCAAAAACAACTTAGTATCCCTGTGTGTTACAGATATAGATTCGGTTAACGACTGGAAATCGGTTTTAGTTCATGGTACTTTCGAAGAGCACACCGAATCTACCGCCAAGGCATTGCTGCATCAATTTTCATTAGGCGTTAAAGATATTATTTTACGGAAAGAGTTGCGCGACTTAGACTTTATAAGCCAATTCTCCAGTAAAATCCACAAAGACGAGATTCCGATTATATTTACAATTAACATAGAAGAAATTACTGGTAAAATGCGGAAGCTTTAATTGCAAACTTACTTAGCTTCAAGAATCAATATCTGTATTCAATAAATTTGTTGGAAATAATTGATATTTTATCAAAAATATATGTCGTCAATTTATCGCTAGCACTAAAAAAGCAGAAAACTGATTGTACAATTTCCTGCTTTTAATAGCACTATAGAGAATATAAACCTAAACTTTAAATGTCATTATTGGTAAATCACTGTGATTTACAATAGACTCGGCTACATTTTCTGAAAAGAAATGCGCCAAACCTCTTCTTCCATGGGTAGGAATCACTATTAAATCTGCTTTAAATTTATTGCTGAAACTATAAATGCCATAATCTAAACGATGGTCGCTATAGTATACAATTTTATCATAAACCTCTTCTGTATTGGCAATACCGCTTTGATTTAAAAATTCCAAAGCGCGTTCTTCCATTTCTTGGTTGCTCAAAAACTTGTTTGGAGTGTTAACAAAAACCAATTGAAGTTCTGTACCTATTGCTTCGAAAAAATACCAGGCCTTTCTAAAAGGTTCGATATAATCCTTACTGAAATCACACGCAAATACAACCTTGTTCATTTCAAAATCCCGTAGCCTATTTTTAACAACCAATACGGGAACGCTCGAAGTGCGTACCACCTTTTCGGTGTTTGAACCTACAAAAACTTCTTTGAGCCCGCTGGCGCCATGGGAACCCATAACAATTAGATCTACATTGAAATTTTTGGCAACACTGTTAATTTCATGAAACTCCTTATAATTTTGAACAGTTGTTTCAATTTTTATTCCCTTTAGATAATCCCGATCGAGAAAGTTTTCAAATCGTTTTTGAGCCAATTTCATATAATAAATAGCTTCGAACATTTCTTGAGATTCATCGCGGGTTAAGACTGCCTCAGACAGCCCCATCATGTGCAACACCACCAACGAAGCTTCCTGTTTCTTTGCTAATGTGGCGGCCACTTTTAAGGCATATTCTGAATGTTCAGAAAAATCGACGGGTATGAGTATTTTTTTCATCTAAGAAGATATATTTTGATTCGTAAATTTTGCTTTACGCTTTTTTAACTGTCTTTCAATATCACTTATGGTTTCCTTTACTGCCAACTCGAAGTTTTTTTCATTTGAAGTTGCAAAAATTTTAGGTCCCGGAAGACTTACTTCCATTTCGCAGATGTGCCCTTTTTCAGAAGAATCATTTTCCATTTTAAAGAATACATCAGTTCGGATAACCCATTCATATTTCTTTTCTATTTTCTGAAGTTTTTTGGTGACATATGAAGACATACTCTCACTAAACTTCATCTTTACGTATTGGATATTAATTGTCATAACTATATTTTAAGTAATACACTTTCAAATATAAGAAGCGATGAGCAGGAAAACTATGACATATATCAGTTGAGTTATTTGTTATTGCCAATTTTAATTTCAGGAATCTTGATGACCTCTACGGTGGTAGAAGCTAATTGAATCGCACCGTTGGTCTCTTGTATTTTTTTATGAATTGTGTCATGTAATAAATGCTGGGTCATCCTTCGTTTTTTATAATCTACAATGTATCGCAGATTAAATTTCACCCAATTATCGGTAAGTGTAATGGCAAGCGTGGGGTCCAAAACAGCATCTTCAATATAGAATTTATTAACTACGTCTTTCCATTGTTTTTTAGAAGCGGCGGTATAATCGTTCAACGTTTTTTCAGCAACAGAGATTATTATTTGTTTGGCCAATTCCATATCAGATTTGTATCGTATCATAACGTCTATTTCGTCCCATATAAAGGGGAAGTCTTTTGAGTAATTATATACCGGACCCTTAAAAACAAAAGCGTTACTCAACTTTACAATACGGCCACTATAATTGTCGCTGGTTACCCATTGACCAATTTCCATCATGGTAGTATAAATGCTATCAATATCTATCACATCTCCTTTAATACCATTAATTTCAATACGGTCACCAGGTGTATAAACTTTTACCAAGAATATGTAAATAGATCCAGCTATGCTTAGAAAAAGCTCTTGTAAAGTAATGGCAATACCTGCAGAAAACAAACCAATAGCAAGGGTAAGATCTTTTATATTTCCAGTAAAATATGAAATGGTGAGTACAATGATAAAAAGGTACCCGAAGATCTCTACTGCTTTTTGTGCCTTATAACGTGAAGACGTTTCGGGCATACGTTTTTTTAAAAATCTACGAAAAACCTGAATAACAGCTATTACAAATAGTAACCAAACCAAATACTTCAATATACTTACTGTAGTAGGATGTGTAGATAACCAGTCTTTTAAAAACTCAATAAAGTCCATTATTTATTGTTTTAATCTCATTATAATTAGCTAAAAGTTGAATAATTTAAGCTCGTGTACCTCATCAGTTTTCAGTGCACCATCTTCAATCATTTTATCTACAATTGCTTTTGCAAAATCTTTTACAGTTAATAGAGGAACCTGATAATCGTAAATACAAAGGCAAATAGACCAGAGCAATGAGGATCCATCCTCATCTACTTTATATAAGTATGTATTAAAATGAAAAAGATCAAAATCGCCAAAATATCCTTCTGCATCAATTTTAGTATGCTCCACTTCACTCATTGCAGAAATTATGAGCTTATCAAAACCACTTTGAGGTAAAGACTTAATTAGTTTTTTTAGCTCATTCTTTGTGGCTGCTTCTTGCTTTAAAGCTATTGGGAGATATCGCTTGCTTGTTTCGGTATGGATACCGTGAAATTGTAATTTCTGTTGCATAGCGGTTTCGAAAGAAGACCTAAAGCTTTCTACAGGGGATAAACACACTACCAATGTCTTATCTGTTTTTAAGGGTGAATTCAGCAATAAACTATCCGGAACGGATATTTCTTGTGCTAAGCAGTTTGCAAAGAGCACTCCTATAAGCAATGTGATGCATAACTTCATAGCGTTTGTTGGTTATAAAGCTAAGTTAACCCTGAACAGATTTTTATACTATGATAATTATCATATTTAAAAAAGACACAACTAACTGATAATTATCATTTTAAAACCTATATATACGAAGTATTTTTATAGGAAAATAAAGCTAATGATAACCCATAACTTTGATGGCACTAATTCCATTTTAAACACTTTTATTTCAGAAATAAGGGATCGTAACATTCAAAAAGATTCGTTGCGTTTCCGAAAAAATCTAGAACGGGTTGGTGAAATTTTGAGTTATGAAATGAGTAAATCACTTTCGTATAAGTCGCTATCTGTTACTACTCCTCTGGGGAAAAAGAATGTACATATTCCAAATGAAGAACTCGTAATTTGCTCGGTACTTCGTGCAGGACTACCATTACATCAAGGAGTTTTAAATTATTTTGACCGAGCAGAAAATGCATTCATTTCAGCATTTAGAAAACACCTAGATAATAAGCCAGAGTTTGAAGTAATTGTAAACTATTTTGCAGCACCATCGTTAGATGGAAAAGTGTTGGTACTCACAGACCCAATGCTTGCCACGGGAAAGACCCTGGAAAATGTATATAAAGTAATACAAACTCACGGAACGCCTAAATCTATTCATATAGTTTCACTTATTGGTTCACAGGCAGGTGTTGACTATATAGACCAAGTGTTTGGCAAAAACACTCAATTATGGATTGCTGCCATTGATGATGCTTTAGATAAAAATGGCTATATCATCCCAGGTATTGGTGATGCTGGGGATTTAGCTTTTGGACAAAAACTTTAAATAACCTTTAATTTAATTGATATGAAAAATTTATTTGCAACCTTATTCCTTTTTAGTGTTTTATTTAATTTGAATGGTCAAACACTCTCTGAACTTGAAAATATAGGAATTGCCCAAGATGGTCTTATAGCAGTTAAAAAGAACAAATCTTGGGGATTTATCGATTACAGTGGAACATTGGTAATAGACTTTAGAAATGATTTAGTAACAACAGCCACTAAACCTCCAGTTTTTAGCAATGGTTTATGTCTTTTTAAAAAGAATACCGATGGTATTACATATTTTGGGTATATCGATAAAAAAGGGAAAGAAGTAATTCCCGCTGAATATTTAGCTGCCACACCTTTTGAAAATGGATACGCCAGAGTAATAAAACACTATAAAAGCAATATGGGCGGTACTAACGCCTTAGGTAAAAATATTGTAAAACATAGTTATAACGAATTGGTGATAGACACTAAAAATCAAACTGTTCAACATCTTCGCGGCCCCATTAATCTATTGTTCGATAGGATGAAAATTCAACAAAACCCTCCAATTATTAATTCTGTTTTCATAAACGAAAATCTTATCGCGGTAAAAGAGGCTAACAAGACTTACAGTATTTATAATTTAAAAAAACAATAACTATGGAAACTACAGAACAAGAAGTAACGATAATGCCACGAATTGGTGATAACGCACCCGATTTTGAAGCAATTACTACACATGGAAAGCTAAAATTTTCAGATTTTGCCGACGGAAAATGGGTTATTCTTTTTTCTCACCCAGCCGATTTTACACCTGTCTGCACCACAGAGTTAAGTGGTTTTGCCAAAAGGAAAAAAGAGTTTGAAGATTTAAATACAAAGTTAATAGGCCTTAGTATCGACAGTATTCATTCTCATTTAGCTTGGGTGAACAACGTAAAAGAAAAAACCGATGTTTATTTAGACTTTCCAATTATTGCTGACATAGATATGAAAGTGGCTAAACTTTACGGAATGTTGCAGCCAAACGAAAGTGAAACAGCAGCAGTAAGAGCGGTTTTCTTTATTGATCCATTATTAAAAATAAGGCTTATAATGTACTATCCGCTTAATGTAGGCAGGAATATGGATGAAATTATCCGAGCACTTATTGCCCTTCAAATTAGCGATAAACACAAAGTTGCACTGCCGCTCAACTGGAAAAAAGGGGATAAAGTAATTGTTCCTCCGCCAAAAACCTTGAAGCAAATGGAAGCCCGTATTAATGATGATAGTTGCGAAAAAATAGATTTTTACTTGGCTAAAAAAGAGTTGAAATTAAATTAAAATCATTGAAAAACGGAATGTAAAACTGCCCTTTTGCTAAATGGTGCTATTTATTTTTTGATAACAGCTACATATTATTTCTTAACAGATTAAATAATACATTAATAACTGCACCTATCTCTTATAAAGGCATAAATGAGGTAAATAAAATACTCATAAAAATTAAGCAGAAATATCCAGAAGTGTATAGCTCCCAAAAAACTTGAAAAATATAGATGCTATTTTTAAAATAGGTTATGAGGCAGCTATAAAAAGATTATAATGAAACCAAACTTTAGAAAGGTTTTACTCTACAATATACTTTGGTTATATAAAATTATTCAGTGTATCTATTTTTAAAAAATTAATCTCTTTCTTTATTTTTTCGTTCTAAACGTTCTTGCTTTCTAAAGTAGCCTCGAAATAGGAAATTATGCTTTAAAGCTTCCATATTTTCATTCAACTTTTTAGAAGCTTCCTTAATCTCCAACATGGTAGAATCTATTGTTTTCGGTAAATTTTCATTTTTCATGAGGTAATTGAATGTGTTTTCAGTTGTATCTATTTCAGAAATAATTGATCCTAATTGCTGTGTTGTTTCGGAAATAACTACACTTGATTGTTCCAGGTTAGCAACCATTTGTTTTATTTTGTCGCCAACAATGCTGTCTTTCAATAATACACCCGCAGCACTATTTTCCATATCAATTTTTGAAAATTTCCGGTTTAAAGAACCTACTAGCCTATTTGTACCCTCTGTGGTTTGTTTTAAGTTTACCAGTGTAGCCCTGATATCCTTAGTTAGTGATGAATCGGTAATTAAAGCACCCAAAGCTCCTTCACCCTGTAATATTTTATTTGTAATTTTCAGTAAGTCGGCTGTGAGCAGTGCTGCGTTTTCATTAGTGACGTTAAGTGTCGAGAGCATATCGTCTGCTCCAATTTTACTATAAGTTGGTATGGTATCTCCTGAAGTAATAGCCGATAAATTTTCTTTCCCGGGAAGTATATTCACAACCATACTCCCCACCAACCCATCGGAGCCTATGGTTGCAATCGCATCTTTTTTAATAAAAGATCCTGTTTTTTCTTCAACCATCATTTGTACAACGATTGTGGCTTCATCAACCATTTCAATTTTACCGACGGTGCCTACATTAATACCAGAGTAGCGTACATTGTTCCCCATCTGCAAACCATTTACATTTCGGAAAACAGCATATACTTGTATGTTTTTACTGAAAATATGTTGCCTATTCCCAATAAAATATAGTGCTGCTACAAAAACTAAAGTGCCGATAATAACAAAGAATCCAACGCGAGCTTTATTTGAAGTTGATTTTTGCATAATTGTTAAGATTTAAAAAAGGCTTTAACTTTTGGGTCTTCAGAAATAGAAAGTTCTTTAAAAGTGCCTTCTGCATAATTTATTCCATCTACTAATAAAATCATCCGATTACTAATAACCCGGGCGCAATCCACATCGTGCGTAATGATAAGAGATGATGTTTTATAGGTTTGCTGTATGGTTCGCATTAACTGAATTATTTCCTTAGATGTAATGGGGTCGAGGCCTGTGGTGGGCTCATCATACAACATTATTTTAGGTTTTAATATCAATGCCCTTGCCAACGCCACTCGGCGTTGCATTCCTCCTGAAAGTTCAGCTGGCATTAAATCTATCGCGTGTTTTAACCCCACGTTTTCTAATGCTTCAATGACCAATTCTTCAGTTGTTTGATTAGTGCCTACTTTCTCTCGGTTTCTGCGCAGTGGAAACTCTAAATTTTCGCGAACGGTCATCGAATCGTATAAAGCACTTCCTTGAAACAAAAACCCAATTTCGGTACGTAACACATCTAATTCTTTTCGGCCAAGTGAAATTATATCAAAATCTTTTATTTTAATAGCGCCATCATCAGCCTTCATTAATCCAACTAAACATTTAATCATTACTGATTTTCCTGAGCCCGATTTTCCCATAATCACTAAATTCTCACCTTCATACAGTTTGAGATTAAAACCATTTAGTACGTGGTTATCGCCAAAACTCTTCTTAAGATTTTTGATTTCTAATACTATATTTGAATCTTTGGGTTGCATCATTTTTCAAAAGAAAATATCGGTTAGAAATACAGCAATAAAATCTATAACAAAAAGCAACATCGAGCTGTAAACTACAGCTGCATTAGACGCTTCACCCACTCCAACTGTACCTTTAGAACAGTTGTAGCCCTTGTAACAGCCAACCAGTCCAATAGCAAAGCCAAAAAAGAATGATTTTACAGTAGCTGGAACAACATCACTAAATTTGAGCGCATCAAAAACCTTATTAAAGTAAAGCATATACGAAACTTCCCCTTTTAAATTTTCTACAATAGCAGAACCAAAAAGTGCGACTGCATCACCCATTATAATTAATAATGGAAGCATTAACGTGGTTGCTAAAATTCGCGTAACCACTAAATACTTAAATGGATTGGTTCCAGAAACTTCCATAGCGTCAATCTGCTCAGTTACTTTCATACTCCCTAATTCTGCGCCAATACCAGAACCTATACGACCAGCACAAATAAGAGCAATAATAACTGGACCAATTTCACGCACTATAGATATGCTTACCATAGAAGGCATCCAAGATTCTGCACCAAATTCCATTAAAGTAGGCCTGGATTGCAATGTAAAAACCAATCCCAAAATAAAACCTGTCACCCCTACTAAGAGAAAGGACCGATTTCCCATTTGGTAACATTGCCTTATTAGTTCTTTCCATTCAAAAGGGGTTGTAAAAACCTCCCTGAAAAACCGAAAGGCGAAATAGGTCATATCGCCTATTTCTTCAAAAAAACGTTTTGTTCTTACCGTTATGGAGTTAGTTGCATCCAATATCCATCATTTTCCTATAGTAAATATAGATTTCGTGCCTTTAAATAGCAATGATATAAATCAGTTCTGAAAATGACATTTTTCTTGAAATGGATACTTTAATTGAAGTAAACTTAAATGAGCGATTCTTTTACAATAAAAGCCAGGAATATTCAGGTGAATCGCTAATTATAAGTTTTATAAATTACTTACAATACTGGTTAACCCAATTCCTAGTATTAAAAATAAGACTATAAACCGAAACTGTTCTTGAGAAATCTTGTTTAAGATCAGTTTTCCAATCCAAGTGCCTAAAATTCCAATTACAATTAAAATAGGGATTAAATATAAAAGGTCTTTCCGCATATATCCATTAAAATAATAGACAATGGTACGACTAAAATCTACACCCAAATCTATAACTGCTGAAGTGGCAATAAACTTATCTTTGTTCATTTTAAAAGCCGACAGGGTGATACCTCGAATGGCACCTCCTGTTCCTAAAATACCAGCGCTTAATCCCGATAGTGTTCCGCCAATAAAGGCATTTTTAGCGGTTGCTTTAACAACCAGCTTTTTAAAAATAAGAAAAAGAAGGCTTAATGCAACCAAGAAAAAACCTAAAAGATATGTTAGTATTATAGGGTCTAGAAACTGACTTAAATATCCACCAATAATTACAAAGATCACTGCTGGAATACCCAATTGTACTATGACCTTTTTATCTAATCCTTTTCTAAAGAATGCAATCTTTGTGATGTTGCTAGACACGTGATATAAAGCTGTAATACCCAATACAGATTGAAAGTCCAGAAAAAAATTGGCGATGGGCACAAAAAAGACAGATGAGCCAAAGCCTCCCACCGTTCCTAATATTTCAGCGATAAGTGACAGAATTATAAAAACAGGAAGATAGCGAGAGAGCATAGGTAAAACTATATAGTATCAAAAATAGTTTTAAGAAAAATATGGCACTATGACATATATCACTTTACTCACTTAATGCAAGTTACACCAAAAACATACTAAGTTTTATAGTTTTTCTTGATTCTTTTTTATATGAAAAAACCCCTTGAAATTTTATATACTTCAAAGGGTTTTGTTTTATGTTTATGAAGATAGATAAACTTAACTATCAGAGTCTAGATAATTAGGGATTCCGTCATTATCAGTATCCATAAAGATAATATTTCCTTCATCATCAAATTCTATTTCTACACTTGTTGGCGTACCGTCACCATCATCGTCCGGATCTATAAAATCTGGAACTCCATCACCATCTGTATCATCATCTTCTTCTATTTTATTACCGTTTCTATCCTCTAATGTAGATACAACCCCGTCGTTATCTTGATCACCGGTTTCGACATTGTACACGTGAAAAGTAAAAATAAGCTGATCATAAATACTAATGCCAGAACCTGCTGGAGGTGCAGCATAATAGCCCAAACCACTCGGTATAAAGACAGCACCCACACCAAAATCTTTAAACGTAACTGTACCGTCAGGGTTTTGTTCGGTTAAATCTGGATCTGCTTCATTAAATTCAACCATGGCATCTTGCAGTCCATTTATAATTTGAGTCAAGTCAAACCTTACTGGTGAAACTGAAGCGTCAAAAACTTCGTTGTCATTTAATGTTTGCCCTTCGTATGAATTGATTACTAAATCTGGAAAATCAGGAGAATCTTCCCCGCCTCCTTGATTTACTTTCAAGAAAAATAATTCATATTTCAAATCTTCATCCACACGGTCTCTCACCATCTTAGAATCAACTTGTTCAATCAAGGGTGTTTTATCTGCATTTTCACCTGCAATGGTGTCAAATTTTATTCGAAAATCAAAATCCACCGGTGGAGATTGAAATTCTTCGTAATTATAAAAGTGTGTCTCTAAATAAGCTCTAATTTCAGCTTCTGCCGCAATGGCTTCTTCCCCTCTATCACGAAGCGGAATTGTATTGCTTCCATTATCATCATCGTTTTTACAAGAGGTTAATAAAATGCTGCAAATTATTGCTGCAAATAGTATAAAATTGTATTTTCTCATCATTGTTTTTTTCGCGGCGGAAAGATACAATTTTCCGCTATTTTTGCAGTATCAATTAACGTAGATTTTAGAACAGTAGTATGAGAGTTGACAAATATTTATGGTGTATTCGCTATTACAAAACCAGGAGCATTGCTACAAGAGCTTGTAAAAAAGGTGCCGTGCAGGTAAATAATGATACTGTTAAGCCTTCAAGAGACGTATATCCGGGTGATGAAATTAAAGTGCGGAAAAACCAAATTAACTATCAATTGGAAGTTTTGGACCTTCCCAAAAGTAGGCTCGGTGCAAAATTGGTAGATATTTACCGAAAAGACACAACTCCAAAAGAAGCCTTTGAAGGGCAAGAAATGTTGCAATATGCCAAAAAATACTATCGAAAAAAAGGAACCGGCAGACCTACAAAAAAAGACCGAAGGGATCTAGAAGATTTTACAGACTCACAAGAAGAATAATCCCCACCCCTTTTATTATATTTGAATAAACTTTATACCCATATGCAAGACCAGACCATCATCCTTACCAAAAAACAGATAGCCCATAAAATTAAAAGAATAGCCTATCAAGTTTACGAAACCAATGTAGATGAAAAAGAGGTGATTATTGCGGGTATAAAAAACAACGGTTATACGCTTGCCAAAAAACTTAAAACTGCCGTTGAAAATATTTCGCCTATACAGGTTACCCTTTGCGAAGTGACCATCAACAAAAAGAAACCAACCGACCCCATTAAAACTTCGATACAAGAACAGGATTACACCAATAAATCGTTATTACTGGTAGATGATGTTCTACATTCTGGAACCACACTTATTTACGGTGTAAAACATTTTCTTGAAGTTCCGCTAAAACAATTTAAAACAGCGGTTTTAGTAGATAGAAACCATAAAAAATATCCTATAAAAGCAGATTTTAAGGGCATTTCACTTTCCACCTCGCTTAACGAAAATGTGGCCGTGATCTTTGAAAAAAACAATGATAGAGCAATTTTAGAATAACTTTAAAATTAATTCTTCTACAATTTCTGAAACCTCTTTATCGTCTACCGAAACGTTTATAGCAGCTTTATTGTAAACAAAAGATCGTTCAAAAAGGTGTTTTCTTACAAAATCTTTAAGTAGTTCCTTAGATTCTAAATGTGAAATTAAAGGGCGTTTTTCCTTTTCTGAAAAAAGACGTTCCGTCAATAAATCCAAGGATGCATTTAAGTAAACAGGAATTGCATTCTCTGTTTTCAATAAATCATCCATAATAGTGCCGTAGCAAGGAGTTCCTCCTCCAGTGGAAAGTACAAGTTTATTTTCTTTTGAAAGTATGTTTTGCAAAACCTCATTTTCTTTCTTTCTGAAATAAATTTCACCTTTTTCAGAAAAAATGGTTGTGATTTTCTTTCCTTCTATTTTTTCTATTTCTGCATCTAAATCTTTAAAACTGTAATTTAATTTGCTGGATAATGCTTTTCCTACAGTAGTTTTACCGCTTCCCATGTATCCAATTAGTATAATATTCATAAAAAAAATCTCGGTTTTTATTGATTGTCAAAGGCTTTGTAAATTCTTCCAAATTTAATTGAAAATCCTTTGGAAAAATAGAATTAATGATAGTATATTTGCACCCGCCAACGCAAAGAAATGCAATGGCACTTTAAAACTACCATTTTAAAGTAAATAATGACCTGGTAGCTCAGTTGGTAGAGCATCTCCCTTTTAAGGAGAGGGTCCTGGGTTCGAGCCCCAGCCAGGTCACAACAACAAAGTATCGTTTTTTACGATACTTTTTTTGTTTTATTGTATATTGCAACGCACCTTATTGCCCAGGTGCTGGAACTGGTAGACAGGCATGGTTGAGGGCCATGTGTCCATTAGGGCGTATGGGTTCGACTCCCATCCTGGGCACTTTTTATCTTCACTTTATCTTCATTTTCTTCTCTTCAAGGTGTTTAGCTTCTTTTAAATTAAATTAAACAAAAGTATCCTGATTCTTTTTCTTTTTAGTAATTTGGGCATTGTAATTTACATTTTTTAAGATGTCTGTAGAAACAAAGTTTAGCATAAAGGACCTTGAAAACCTTAGCGGTATAAAAGCCCACACCATTCGTATATGGGAAAAAAGATATAACCTTCTTGAACCTGAAAGGACCGATACAAACATACGCGAGTATTCAGTGTCCAATTTAAAAAAGCTTCTCAATGTGGCCTTTTTGTACAATTCTGGTATTAAAATATCTAAAATAGCGGCACTGTCAGAAAGTGAAATTAAAGAGGAGATTGAACAAAGTATTTCTGAAAATAAAGAAGAGCACGCCATTACCGTGCTCAAAACAGCAATGTTTGAGTTTAATTACCCTCTTTTTTCAAATACGCTTAACGAATTGGAAGAAAATAAGAATTTTAGAACGTTATTTTCTGATGTATTTATTCCACTCTTAGTCGAATTGGGAACATTATGGCACACCGGCACTATAGACCCTGCCCACGAACATTTTATTTCAGAATTAATCAAACAAAAAATAATAGTTAATATTGAAGCTCTCCAGAAAAAAGAGGCCTCTAAGGAACTTCCTACTTTTTGTTTATACCTTCCGTACCAAGAAATACACGAAATAGGGTTGCTATATGCTCATTATGAAATTTTAAACGCAGGGTTTAACACTATTTATTTAGGCACCAATATCCCTTTACAGGATTTAAGCCACGTTTTAAAACACCATAAAAACGTTATTTTCTTGTCCTATTTAACAGTAAAACCGGAAAAAAGATCCATTAAAGAATACCTTACAGAGTATGGCAAAACGATAAAAGAGTATCAAAACCAGAAGCTCTGGCTTATGGGCAGAAGAATTCAAAAAACAGAAAGCAACTCTTTACCAGCAAATATTTCTACAATTAAAGATCACGGTGACTTGATTAAAAGGCTTGAAACTTTAAAAAAATCATAAATTTTTATACAAAATAAATTCTGTTTAATTTTTAAGTATATTTGTTAAACAAAATATGAAGAAAATTGCAATTATTGGTTCGGGTTTTTCATCTTTAGCAGCTGCTTGTTATCTTTCAGCTGAAGGAAATGACGTTACTATTTATGAAAAAAACAAAACTGTTGGCGGTAGGGCCAGACAACTAAAAAAAGAAGGTTTTACTTTCGATATAGGCCCAACCTGGTACTGGATGCCGGATGTTTTTGAGCGTTTCTTTTCAGATTTCAATAAGCAGCCTTCAAACTATTATAACTTAATTAAACTGAACCCTGCCTACAGTGTTTACTTTGGTAAAGAGGAAAGCATCACAATTGAAGACACCCTAGAAAAAATTTGTGCTGCTTTTGAAAAAGAAGAACCTGGGAGCTCCAAAAAATTAAAAAAATTCATTTTGATGGCACAAAACAACTACGATGTTGCCATAAAAGATTTGGTATATAGACCGGGAGTTTCCCCTTTTGAGTTAGTCACTCCAGTTACAGTAAAAAAAATAGGACAGTTTTTCAGTACTATCAGTAAAGAGGTTAGAAAAGAGTTCAACAACCCAAAATTGGTCTCCATATTAGAATTTCCAGTACTTTTTTTAGGTGCCAAACCTTCCAACACCCCAGCGTTTTACAGTTTTATGAATTACGCCGATTTCGGTTTGGGTACTTTTCACCCTAAAAATGGAATGTACAGCGTCATTGAAGGGATGAAATCTTTAGCTGAAGAATTAGGCGTAACCATAAAAACCGAACAAACTGTTGAGGAAATAATTGTTGAAAACAATACTGCTTCAGCTTTAAAAATTAATGGCGAAACCATTGTCGCTAATATTATTTTAAGTGGTGCCGATTACCACCATACGGAAACGTTACTTGACAAAAAATACAGACAATACTCCGAAGCATATTGGGACAAAAAAACCTTTGCCCCTTCTTCCCTATTGTTTTACGTAGGTTTTGATAAAAAAATTAAAAATGTAGACCACCATACATTGTTCTTCGATGTTGATTTTGAAGCACATTCCAAAGCCATTTATGATGAACCTAAATGGCCAGAAAAACCGTTGTTTTATGCTAGTTTCCCTTCAAAAACAGACGCTAATGTCGCTCCAGAAGGCAAAGAAGCCGGTATATTTTTAATCCCTTTAGCTCCCGGCTTAGAAGACACGACCGAAATTAGAGAAGCCTACTTCGAGAAAATAATGGCAAGATTTGAAACGCTCACCAACCAAGAAGCAAAAAAATACGTTATATTTAAAGAGTCCTTCTGTGTTAACGATTTTATTGAAGAATACAACTCGTACAAAGGGAATGCATACGGGCTTGCAAATACATTACTACAAACTGCTTTTTTACGTCCAAATTTAAAGAGCAATAAAGTTAAAAACCTGTTTTTTACAGGACAGTTAACCGTTCCGGGGCCTGGCGTCCCACCCTCTTTAATCTCTGGAAAATTAGTAGCTGGATTAGTTCAAAAACAAATAAAAAAATTGTGAAAAAAATATTCGACATAGTATCCAGAACCTGTAGCAAAAATGTGACCAATGCCTATAGCACGTCTTTTTCGCTTGCCACCAAAATGTTGGCACCCAGTATTAGACAAGATATTTACAATATTTATGGTTTTGTTCGTTTTGCTGATGAAATTGTAGATTCATTTCATGAATATGACAAAGAAACCTTGTTCAACAGGTTTGAGAAGGATTTACATTATTCTTTAGAAGAAAAAATTAGCTTGAACCCTATTTTAAATTCGTTCCAACATACGGTTACTAAATACAAAATTGAACAGCATTTGATCGATTCTTTTATGAAAAGTATGCGATTGGATCTTTCAAAAAAAGAATACATATCCGAACCTGAATACAAAGAATACATATATGGTTCTGCAGATGTCGTGGGCTTAATGTGCTTAAAAGTATTTGTAAAAGGCGATATGGGCAAATATGAAGCACTTAAAGATTCAGCTATGCACTTAGGTTCTGCTTTTCAAAAAGTGAATTTTTTACGTGATTTAAAAGAAGATTTTGAAGACTTAAGCCGTACCTATTTCCCAAATACGAATTTGAACGCCTTGGATGAAGTTTCAAAACAAAAAATAATTGAAGAAATTGAAGAAGATTTCAGAAAAGGATACGAAGGAATCTTACTTTTGCCTACAGAAGCTAAATTTGGTGTTTTTATGGCCTATCGCTATTATAAGCGACTTTTAAAAAAGCTGCAAAAAACACCAGCAATCGAAATAAAAAACACACGCATTCGAGTGCCAAACTACGAGAAATTTGGTTTGTTAACACGAAGCTATGTAAAATACCAGTTAAAATTAGTTAAATAGTCATGACTGCATTTTTTTGGATACTTATATTTTTAACAACTTTCTGCATTATGGAATTTATGGCGTGGTTTACCCATAAATACATCATGCACGGGTTTTTATGGAAACTACACAAAGATCACCACCACAAAGACCATGGCAGTTGGTGGGAACGCAACGATTTCTTTTTCATTTTTTATGCCGCAGTTAGCATTGGATGTTTTGTAGCTTGGCAATATTATGATTTTTGGGCCGGGCTGCCTATTGGTTTAGGTATTTTTGCCTATGGTGTTGCCTATTTTATGGTACACGATATTTTTATACACCAACGTTTTAAATTATTCAGAAATGCCAATAACTGGTATGCCAAAGGAATAAGGAGAGCACACAAAATACACCATAAACATTTAGGCAAAGAAGACGGAGAATGCTTTGGGATGCTTTTCCCTCCATTACGATTTTTTAAAAAGTAATACATGAATAATTTATACCTGTGGCTCACACTTGGGTCATTCAGTATTCCCTTTTTATTTAGTTTTCATCCACGACTACAATTTTATAAAAAGTGGCGCTCATTTTTCCCAGCTGTTGCTATTATGATGGCTATTTTTATTCCGTGGGATATTGTATTTACTGCTAATGAATTTTGGGGTTTTAACGATGCTTACTTAACAGGACTATATATTTTCAACCTTCCTATTGAAGAGTGGCTTTTCTTTATTTGTATTCCCTACGCTTGCATCTTTACGCATTATGCGTTGCACGAATTATTTTCGAAATTTTCATTTTCTGAAAAATTCACTTCTATTTTCTATATATTACTTGCAAGTACCCTAATAATCCTATTATGGTATTATTACGACCGTTGGTATCCACTTATAAACTTTATCTACGCGCTCATTCTATTAGGTTTAGTTTACAATTATCGTAAACAGTGGTTGATGGATTTTCTACCTACTTATTTTATAATCTTTATCCCTTTCTTTTTAGTAAACGGAATTTTAACCGGAACCGGAATTGAAGACCAAGTAGTTTGGTACAGCGATGCTGAAAACATGGGAATTCGACTACTCACCATACCAATTGAAGATACCATCTACAATTTAGGAATGCTCTTGACCGTTTTTGTTTGTACCGAAATTTTTGAAAAGTGGTACAACAAAGCGTAACTTTACAGTATAGGTATTAAACATTATGAAAGAAACTTTTCTTATTGCATTATTCTTTGTTTTTTGTAGTTGCAATAATCATCAAAAAGCAGAAGCTAAAAATATAAGCACAAATGAGGAAAAAACAACTGATACAATAGCAAAAAATTATTTCGAAACGATACCATATAATAGTAAGTTTGAATTTATAGTTGACAAAAATTATAAAGGAAGTAATGCAGTAGGCTGTTATGGAATCGGGTATCATATATTGATAGGCTCAACTCTAAATTCTGAATTACCAGAAAAATTAAGTGTTCTGTATCATTCAATAAAACCATATAATGCTAAAAAGGGGGATACAATAACAATCATTCCTGATGAAAATCAAGATTTCGAAAATAACAATTTCGGAATACTATACGTAACTTCGGATACAATTATAAACGGGCAAACAGAAACTTACATCGTGGGTTCTGAGAATAAAACAATTTGGGCAGAACGAATTGAATTATGAGCAAAAACAACTACACAGAAGAAGACAAAAAGTTTATGCAACGTGCTATCACCTTAGCCGAAAAAGGTATGGACGCCAACGCTGGCGGACCATTTGGTGCTGTGGTTGTAAAAGATGGCGAAATCATTGCCGAAGGCCATAACAATGTAACTTCAACAAACGACCCTACTGCTCATGCCGAAGTAGTGGCCATACGCCGTGCCTGCGAAAAATTAGATAGCTTTCAATTAACCGATTGTATTCTCTATACTTCTTGTGAACCCTGCCCTATGTGTTTGGGTGCAATTTATTGGGCACGGCCTAAAAAAGTATTCTACGCGTGTAATAGAGAAGATGCAGCCGAAATAAACTTTGATGATCAATTCATCTATGATGAAATTGATAAAGAAATTGACAATCGGGAAATTGATTTTGTTCGTATTCTACGAAATGAAGCTGTTAAAGTATTCGATAAATGGGCAGATAAAAATGATAAGACTGTTTATTGATAGTTTACTGGCTTAGCAACCTATCGATAATTTCCTTTGTCTTTTTACTGTTCCAATCTGCCGCTCCGGTTTCTTTTATAACAATTTTCCCTTCTTTTGAAATAAGATAGGTCGTAGGCAAGGATTGGGAAAATAAGATTTCAGGCGCCTTTGTTTGTTGAATATATATTGGGAAAGTATAACCTTTCTTTTCCATAAAACGTTGTACGGTTTCTGGCTTTTCTGAAGTGACCAGATAAAAATCAACCCGATCGCCATATTCATCATACAGTTTTTGAAGAGAAGGCATTTCGGCAATACAAGGCGGGCACCACGTGGCCCAAAAATTCAATAACACCACTTTTCCTTCAGATGAAGTGAAATCAACACGTTCTTTTTCTAAAGAGGTCAAACCCCAATTATAGTCGGTAAACTGTTTTCTTTCTGCAGCATCCGTTTCCGAAGGACTAAAGGATATCAATCGTTGTACAAACACCTGAATGGGTGTTCGCGTTTGTGGAATTATCAACAAAGCCAATACGGCAAGGAATAAAATATTCCCTTTGTTCTTTTTAAAAAATCCGTTCATATTGCAATCGTTTTTTTCAGTATCTATAACAAAAAACCCGCCAAAATCACTATTTGACAGGTTTTTTGAAAAGTTTATTATTTCAGATAAAATCTGAACTGTTGCTTATGCATTCTGCTTTTTAATTAAATTAAGAGCAGAGCCTTCGCGATACCAGCGTATCTGTGCATCGTTATAGGTATGGTTCGCTTTAATTGTGTCTTTGCTTCCATCTTTGTGCACTATTTCAATAGTCAATGGTTTATTAGGTGCAAAATCTGCTATGTCAACAAAGTTGAACGTATCATCTTCTTGAATTAGATCGTAATCTGCTTCGTTATCAAAAGTCAATCCTAACATACCTTGTTTCTTCAAGTTTGTTTCGTGGATTCGCGCAAACGATTTAACCAATACAGCTGCAACACCCAAGTGACGTGGTTCCATCGCTGCGTGCTCACGAGAAGAACCTTCCCCATAGTTATGATCTCCCACAACAATAGTTTTAATTCCTTTTGCTTTGTATTCACGCTGCACATCTGGCACACCACCATATTCACCATCTAATTGGTTTTTAACAAAGTTTGTCTTTTTGTTATATGCATTTACCGCACCAATTAAACAGTTGTTCGAAATGTTATCCAAATGTCCTCTGTAACGTAACCAAGGTCCAGCCATTGAAATATGGTCGGTTGTACATTTTCCGAACGCTTTGATCAATAATTTCATGCCTTGCATTTCAGAATCTTGAATAGGTTCAAAAGGTGTTAATAATTGAAGTCGTTCACTGTCCTTAGCTACTTTCACTTCTACGCCGCTTCCATCTTCTCTCGGTTCTACATATCCGTTTTCTTCTACTTCAAAACCTTCTGGTGGTAATTCAATACCTCTAGGCTCATCCAATTTTACTTCTTGCCCTTCTTCGTTAACCAATGTATCGTTCATCGGGTCAAAATCCAATCGACCTGAAATAGCGATTGCCGCAACCATTTCTGGTGAACCTACAAAAGCGTGTGTATTTGGGTTACCGTCTGCACGTTTTGAGAAGTTTCGGTTAAACGAGTGTACTATGGTGTTTTTTTCTTCGCCTTTGCGGTCACTACGGTCCCACTGACCAATACAAGGCCCACAAGCGTTTGTAAATACAGTTGCTCCTAAATCTTCAAAAACATTTAAAAGTCCATCACGTTCAGCAGTAAATCTAATTTGCTCACTTCCTGGGTTGATACCAAAATCACTTTTTGGTTTCAATTTTTTATCGATTGCCTGTTGTGCAATGGATGCCGCTCGTGTTAAATCTTCATATGAAGAGTTGGTACACGAACCGATTAAGCCCCAATCTACTTTAATTGGCCAATCGTTCTTTCTTGCTTTTTCTCCCAACTCACCAACTGGCGTTGCTAAGTCTGGCGTAAAAGGTCCGTTTAAATGTGGACGTAATTCTGAAAGGTTAATTTCAATAACTTCATCAAAGTACTGCTCAGGATTTGCATACACTTCGTCATCCCCTGTTAAGTGCTCTCTAATTTTGTTTGCTTCATCAGCAATTTCTTCACGTTCGGTTGCTCTAAGGAAACGCTCCATAGAATCATCATATCCAAACGTAGAAGTTGTTGCACCTATTTCAGCACCCATATTACAGATGGTTCCTTTTCCGGTACAAGACAAGTTTTTAGCTCCAGGGCCAAAATATTCAACGATAGCACCTGTTCCTCCTTTTACAGTAAGGATACCAGCTACTTTAAGTATCACATCTTTTGAAGCTGTCCAACCGTTTAATTCGCCTGTAAGCTTCACTCCTATTAACTTCGGAAATTTAAGTTCCCAAGGCATTCCGGCCATTACATCTACAGCATCTGCACCACCAACACCAATAGCAACCATACCTAATCCACCAGCGTTTACCGTGTGTGAATCGGTACCAATCATCATACCACCTGGGAATGCATAATTTTCCAAAACTACTTGGTGAATAATCCCTGCTCCGGGTTTCCAGAAACCAATTCCGTATTTATTGGAAACTGACTCTAAAAATTCAAAAACCTCATGACTGCTTTTATTGGCACTTGCTAAATCTTTCTCAGCTCCTTGTTTTGCTTGTATTAAATGATCACAGTGTACCGTGGTTGGCACGGCAACTTTATCTTTCCCTGCTTGCATAAACTGAAGTAAGGCCATCTGTGCCGTTGCATCTTGACACGCAATACGGTCTGGTGAAAACTCAACGTAGTCTTTACCACGCTCAAATGCTTCGGAAGGTTTACCATCCCAAAGGTGGCTGTATAATATTTTTTCAGAAAGGGTTAAAGGTTTCCCGACAATCTCACGCGCTTTATCCACACGTTCTGCCATTTGGGAATACACCTTTTTTATCATGTCAATGTCAAATGCCATAGTTTTATTTTTTTGATTTTTTGAAGTCTTGCGAAATTACAAAATTTCATTATAATTTAAAAATGTTTAACGAACTGCGTTAAACACTGTTTATTTTACAAAGAATTATAGTTTTTGATATAAATAACTATCAATTACGTAATTTTTAATATACAAAATTATGAATTTGAAAATCCTTTGGTTTTGAAGTGTTTGAAAAGTAGGAAAAAGACAATAAAAAAGTTTGATTCTAAATAAGGGGAAGAGCGATTTTGGGTTATTGGGTTATTGGAAGGTAGCAACCTATTAATTTCCTTGTCAATAAACATCAGCAAATGGAAGATTCTTTTAATTAATTAAATGCTTAGTTCCTAAAATCCTTTCTTTTTATAGAGTAATAGTTTGGGTCATTACCGTTCTTAACTGTCAATTTTTTATTATAAAAATTAAATTAATAATCAAGAGTGTCTTTTGATGAATATATATAGTTTAATGAGTCTTTGTTTTTCGTGTACCAGTCTTTCCAATACATCAAATCTTCATTACTAAAATTAAAAACACCAATATGTCATATCTCCGCTACTTTCGTGACCTGATATTTTTGTTAAAAAATTAATAGGTTCAATCGCTTTAGGATTCATTTTTTTATGTTCACTATCCATGATTTTTTCTAATTCTTTTAAATTATACTCATATAATTCTTTGACAGTTTTTTTTTGAACTTTGGTGTCATCGAACAAGAAGTGTTTTTGCTCATTTTTAGTATGGCAACTTATAACAAACATTAATAAAACTGCTGTATAAATTAATTTAATATTTACCATAAATTTTATTCTTTTCAGCCCACTGACTACTGCTCACTGCCTACTGACCTTTCCTATACATCAATATCAGCTTAACGATGGCAATGATAGAAGCTACCACTTCAACAACCGATCCTACAGCGATAAAAATAGTGGCATCGATAAAACCTAAATCCCAATGTAATATTTTAAAAGCAGCACCTATGGTAATCAATACCATCCCCACCAAAAAAAGAATAATAGGCAGTAAAAACTTTTTAAGTTGCATTAAAAGAGGCTTGTGATGATTTTCTCAATAGTTAAGCCTTCAGCTTCGGCTTTGTAGTTTTTAATCAATCGATGGCGTAGAATTCCTATAGCTACTTTTTGAACGTCTTCAATGTCTGGAGAAAATTTTCCGTGTAATGCTGCATTGGCTTTTGCTGCCAAAATTAAGTTTTGTGAAGCTCGTGGTCCTGCTCCCCAATCAATATAATTTTTCACCAGTTCTGGTGCTGCTTGACTGTCAGGACGTGTTTTTCCAACAAGCGTCACCGCATATTCAATAACATTATCGGCAACGGGTATTTTACGGATGAGTTGCTGGTATTCGATGATTTCTTCCGCAGTGAACAACGAATTAACTTCGTTTTGAACACCGGCTGTAGTCGATTTAACCACTTCAACCTCTTCAGAAAAAGAAGGGTAATCTAGGTTAACAGCAAACATAAAACGGTCCAACTGTGCTTCGGGCAATGGGTAGGTTCCCTCCTGCTCGATGGGGTTTTGGGTTGCCAGTACAAAATAAGGTAAATCCAACTTGTAATGCTGTCCTGCAATGGTTACCGCTCGTTCTTGCATCGCTTCCAATAAAGCAGCTTGGGTTTTGGGCGGCGTACGGTTTATCTCATCGGCCAAAATTATATTGGCGAAAATTGGGCCTTTTATAAACTTAAAGTTTCGGTCTTTATCTAATATTTCAGAACCTAAAATATCACTCGGCATTAAGTCTGGCGTAAATTGAATACGCTTAAATTTAAGCCCCAACGTTTGTGCAACCGTATTGACCAACAATGTTTTTGCCAGTCCAGGGACACCGATTAATAAGGCATGGCCTCCAGAAAAAATAGACAGTAATACTTGTTCTACGACGTCGTCTTGACCAACGATTACTTTACTTATTTCGGTACGTAAGGCGTTGTATTTTGATACGAGTTGTTTTACTGCTGCTACGTCTGACATGTTGGTCTAGTTATTTTAATCCTTTATTAATTTAATCATTTCAGGTCACTGCTTACTGAAAACTACTTCTTCGTCCAGTTACTTGAAAACTCACAATCTCCGTAATCTTCATTCACCTTCACATAGGTTTCATCTATTTTCTCATCTTGCCATTCTTCAATAGCCTTTACTTGTTTTTGTTTTAGAGCCAATTCTTTAATTTTTTCGTAATCTTTTGAAAAGTCGGCTACGTGTTCCTCATATCGACGGGTTACAGTTAGGAATTTGAATTTCGTTTTCCCAGTACGATCGCGGTCTGAATATATTTTTGAAACTTCGTTCGCTTTAAGGTTATACACCTGAGCACTCAATGCAGGGTCCATTTTAGTAAGCTCGAAACGGGTGTCACCTGAAACTGGATTTACCAATTGACCACCGCTGAAACGTGTTTCTTTTTCATCTGAGTATTTCATTGCAGCATCAGCGAAGTCTAACTCCCCATTTACTACTTTAGTACGAATACTGTCAATTTTAGCCCTTGCTTTTTCAATAGTTGCTTGCGAAACATCTGGAAGTAATAAAATGTGACGAACATCCAGTTCTTGACCTTTTACTTTGTCTACCATTAAAATATGAAAACCAAACTCTGTTTCAAAAGGCTCACTTACCTCGCCTTCTTGAAGTGAAAAAGCAGTGTCGATAAACTCTTTTGCAAGAGGTGATTTTTTCTGAATTCCTTTGTAAAGCCCTCCTTTTGAACTTGAACCAGGATCTTTTGAGTATAAAACTGCTTTTGTGGCAAAGCTCGCACCATTTTCCACAACGTCTCGGCGTATTTGATTAAGCTCATCGATTACATCTTGGCGGGCTTCTTCGGTAATTTCTGGTTCAATTACTATTTGAGCCACTTCTACTTCGGCACCAAAAACTGGGCGATCGTCTTCAGGGATAGAAAAGAAAAACTCTCGTACTTCTTCTGGTGTTACTTCAACATCTTCTACAACTTTACGCTGCATTTCACTTGCTAGCTTTAAAGTTTTGTTGACCTCAAATAGCTCTTGTCTCAGTTGAGCAATATTGTCTTTTCTGTAATATTCCACTACTTTTTCTTCACTGCCCAACTCACTGATCATATAATCCATTTGCTGACTTATTTGTTGGTTAATTTCAGCATCTGGAACTATTATACTGTCTATTTTGGCATGGTGCGCGTATAGTTTATCTTCCATTAATTTACCAACCAACTGACATCGAGAGATATTTTTTATATCGATACCTTGTTGTTGCATTTCAAGGTAACTTTTATCAATATCGCTATCTAAAATTACATATTCTCCTACCACGGCACTAACACCTTCGGCCTTATAACGCTTAAAAGGTTTTATAGAGTCTGCTTTTTTGGCTACAACCTGTAAAGAGTCTTCAACTTTATTTTTTACGACACCTGTACTATCTACGGTTACTACTTCTTGGGCAACAACCAAGTTTGCTAACAGCATACATACGGCCATTAATATATTACCGCTCTTCATAAGTTTCAAAATTTTTATTTTTAAGTGCATCTTTTGTTATGTCTTTTTCTAATTTTTTTATTAATTCCAGCTTTCTTTTGTTTAAAATAATCTGCTCAATCGTTGGAGAAACATAAGAAAGTGGGGCAACATCGTTGGTTTTTAATACGTCTTCAATTTTGACCAAATATACCCCTAATGAATCTTGTACTTGTGTAAAATTTGATTTTTTTAACAATTCGGCTTCTTTCTCCTTTAATGCTGGAAATGTACGTAATAAAGCATCTTTTTTCACCCAAGTTGAATCGTTGAAATTATAATTGGTAAACTGAATGCTTATGTTTTCCAATTCTTCTTTATCTGTATTGTTATACCTTCTAAATTTTTCAACAACCCTGTTTAAGTTTGTGAAGTTATTAGATAGCAGTATATAGCGAACTTTTATAAGCTCGTCGTTTAAAATAAAGTTGTCTTTATTTTGTTCGTAAAAAGCTGTCAATTCGTTTTTACTGACTGTACTGTCCAATTGTTGTGCCACTATTGCGTTTTTATAACCTTCGGCATATAGTTCGTTCTTATAATCCTTTACAAGTTTTTGGTACGCATCAAGCTTTGTTTGCGGAAGGTTTATTTTCGCTTGGTCTATCAGTAATTGTTGCGTTGCCCAACGGTTTATATAATTGTTCATTATAAAGGCACTGTCTTGTACTGTAGCATTTTCGGGTATAATTCCTTCTAAATCTTCCTGGTATAAATAAGTGTCATTAACCCTGGCAATAGGAGTTTGTTCGGCATCTTTTTTAAAATAATCACACGATACCGTAATTGAAAACAATAAAATAAGTAGTCCGGTTTTTCTCATTAACCTTAGGCTTTTAGCTCTTCTTTTACTCTATTAAGTACTTTTTTATTGATGGTTACTTTGTATTTACTGCGCAGTTCTTCTATCCATTTTTTCTCAAGATAGTTTTGATAATCGCTCAAAACACTTCCTCTAGCGTCCTCTAATGGTTTAATGCCAGCGGGAATAATTTTATTGACAGCTACAACAATAAACGAGTCATTCTGCTCATAAATTTTCGATATTCCTTTTTTAGAAACAAAATTTTCTGGCAGTTCTCGCTCTCCTTCTTCAAAAGTACCAGTTGTAAGAATTACGTTTATTTTGTCATCTTGGTTTAAAAGTGTTTTAATTTCTTCGCCGGTTTTTCCCTTTTTGAAAAGCTTTACAGCATTTTTTGCAATTTCATTGTTTGTTGCTGAAATAATCTCAGCTTCAAAACGCCTATCCCATTTGTAATTTTGCTTATTTTCTGAATAATATTTTTGAAGTCCGATGGAATCTGTTTTAGCTTTCGTCCAAATGTTTTTTTCCATCAAATCAAAAATCAACAAACCATCGCGATACTCGCTTATTACGGCAGCATAGTCTTCATTTTCTCTTTCCAGCACTTCCCTAAAATAGTCTTTTAAAGCTTGCGTTTCAAATTCGTCGTACATATCATTTAAAACACTGTATTTACTTTTAGAGAGACGTATTCTACGTTGGCGTTCGGAAATATATTCTGCAAAATCACTATATTTCACCTCTTTATCGCCTATGGTAAAAAGTGTTTTATCTTGGGAAGGGCTTAAGGTGTCATACTTCCACTTTCGGTTTAAGACTTCTTCGCTCACAAAATCATTAAAAAATGGAGCATAATTATTTTTTTGTGAAAACCCGTATTTATTTTTAATCTTTTTGTTAACCGCCATGGTAACAATTTTTGAACGACTGCCATCTTTTACTCGGTTTTCAAGGCGTTGTTTTTCATCTTCAAAAGTTGGGTTGTTGTGCTTTTTCTCTAAGCGTATTATATGCCAGCCAAACTCACTTTTTATCGGTTTTGAAACATCACCTGGTTTTTCTAGTTTATAAGCTTCTTCTTCAAAAGCCGTAGACTTTAGTTCCCCTTTGGTAAAAGGATTAAGTTTACCACCTTTAACTGCCGAATTTTTATCATCTGAGTATTGTTTTGCCAAATCTTCAAAAGATTTTCCTTGTTGCAGCATGGCATATACCTCATTAATCCGTTCTTCAGGACTAAAGGTTCTTGTGCCAACATTGTCAGATATCATAATATGCGAAACACTAACTTTTGGTTCCCTTTTTTTGCGGTCCATTACTTTTATAATATGGTACCCAAATTGGGTTCTAACAATATCTGAAACTTCACCTTCCTTAGTATTATAAGCTTCGGTTTCAAATGGGTAAACCATAGAGAAAACTGAAAAATAACCAAGCTTACCTGCTCTTTCTTTAGCGCCCGGCTCTTCAGAATATTGTTTTGCCAACTCTTCAAAATCTTCCCCGTTAATAGCTTTTTGGCGAACTTCCTTTATTTTATTATACGCTTTTAATGTGTCTTGTGGTACCGCATCGTAGCCAACACGTATTAAAATATGCGCAGCATTTATTTCTTCTTTTCCACGCTCATATGCCTCACGGGCCAAATCTTCTGTAACTTTATCTTCAAAAATGTAGTTTCTTGAAAGTTGTTCTTGGTACTCTCTAAATTCCCTTTTAAAAGATCTCGTCTCGTCCAAATCTTGTGAATACGCTTCAGCAGATTTCAATTTATAATCTACAAACAAATCTAGATAGCCATCTACGCTTTTTTGCGATTCGTCTTGTACTAATTCTAAATTCTTTTTATATACCCGCTTAAATTCTGAAGCATAGACAGGAGTACCATCTATGGTCAATAAAACATCTTTGTTATCCTGCCCAAAAACAGTTACTGATGCTATAACCATTAAAAGGAACAATAGGCTGTGTTTATTCATCTTTTATATTTATTATTTTGATAAGAAGTGTGGCAAAAGTATAAAAAACCGTCCGTTAAACAAGTTTTGTTTGCTAACGTTTTTATATAGCCATTAGTGTATCCTCGTATACTAAATTTGCTGAAATTTACTTAACTTGGTGCTTAAACTTTTAGGTCATGAAATATACGATTGAAATTATTATCAATTTGCCCCGAGAAGAAGTAATAGAAAAGATGGACAACCCCGATAATTTGAAACATTGGCAAAAGGGCCTTATCCATTATGAAATGTTAAGTGGAACCCCTGGACAAGAGGGAGCCACTATGAAAATGGAATATAAAATGGGCAAGCGGGACATGACTTTAATTGAAACAATCTTAAAACGCAATTTTCCTGAAGAATTTCACGCTACCTACGATACCAAAGGGGTTCATAACATACAAAACAACTACTTTGAAGAACTGGATGATATTCGCACCAAATGGATTTCAGAAAGTGAATTTCAATTTTCAGGTTTTGGAATGAAACTAATGGGATGGCTCATGCCAGGCGCGTTTAAAAAACAGTCTAAAAAATATATGAATGATTTTAAAAATTTTGCTGAAAAAGGTATTTCAGTTGCCAATAAATAATGGAGCAGGTAAAGTTAATTTGGGATTTTAGGGGCCCTAGCGCTTTACATATAGCAAAGCACCACGTTAAACACCTAAAAGAATTTATAACTTTAGAGTCATTGGAAAATACTTTCTGTAATACTGAGCAACTAACTGAAATGCATCATATTGCATTCATGATAATAGATAAAGAAAAGATGGATTTTATACGTGAGCAGCTAAAACCAAACAGAGGGCAACTTTATAAGCCTTAAAACCAGTGTTGTATTTTATTTGTAACACCGCAATCATTTTATAGTCCTTAAAGAGAATTTATGTAGTTTTACGCCAAATAACAAAACACACACTATGAAGTATTTAAAAATTATATTCTTATTTATCTGTGTAACCGGCTTTTCACAAACCAAAGTTGGGACAGTAAATGTAGACTATATTGTTTCTAAAATGCCTGAACTAGAAACAGTAAAAAAACAAGTTGAAGAATACGGCACAAAACTAGATGCCGATCTTCAAAAGAAGGTACAGGAGTATCAAGCTAAAGTAGAAGCTTATAAAGCAGGGGAAGCTACTTTTACCGATGCCCAAAAGCAAGAAAAGCAACAGGAGATCCTTACTGCTGAAAATGATATTGCAAAATTCCGACAAAACGGTAATCAATTAATCGGCATTAATAGGGATGAAAAAATGCGCCCACTTTATACGAAAATAGGAGAAGCTCTAGATAAAGTTGTAAAGGCAGAAGGCTACACACAAATACTAACTACTGGCAATAACTCCCTTGCTTATTTTGATGACTCCTATGATGTAACCATTCTTGTATTGAAGGAATTAGGGATAACTGTTACAGAAGAATAAATGGTATAGAGGTAAATATGTATAAATAAGAAAAATAAAAAAACGGGGAGATTCCCCGTTTTTTTATTGATAATTATAAAGTTTTTTATAAACCTAAAACCATTTATCTATTGGCTTATCGGCTATAGTTTGGCGCCTCCTTGGTTATGGTAACATCATGCGGATGACTTTCGTGAATTCCAGAAGAGGTAATTTTTATAAATTGCCCGTTTTCTTTTAATGCTTCAATAGAGTTTGCGCCACAATATCCCATTCCGGCTCTAAGCCCTCCAATAAACTGCGTCATACTTTCCACCAATTCACCTTTATATGGTACACGTCCCACAATACCTTCCGGTACAAGCTTCTTAATGTCATCCTCCACATCTTGGAAATAACGATCTTTCGAGCCTTTATTCATGGCTTCTACACTTCCCATACCACGGTAAGATTTAAACTTTCTTCCTTCGTAGATAATGGTTTCTCCCGGAGATTCTTTTGTTCCAGCTAATAAGGAACCTAACATTACACAATCTGCTCCTGCAGCTAATGCTTTCGGAATATCACCTGTATAACGAATACCTCCATCAGCAATTACTGGGACGCCACTACCTTTTAAAGCTGCAGCCACTTCTAGCACCGCAGAAAACTGCGGAAACCCTACACCTGCAACAACACGGGTTGTACAAATAGAACCTGGTCCAATACCTACTTTTACGGCATCGGCACCGGCATCGGCTAAATATTTTGCAGCTTCTGGCGTAGCTATATTACCTACTACTACATCCAGTTCTGGGAAATTCTTTTTTACTTCCTGTAAAACAGTTACAACACCTTTGGTATGGCCGTGAGCGGTATCGATAATTACAGCATCTACCTGAGCCTTTACCAATGCTTCAGCACGTTCAACGGCGTCTGCAGTAACACCTAAGGCAGCAGCAACTCTTAAGCGTCCATATTGGTCTTTATTGGCTGTTGGTTTTTGAGTTAATTTAGTAATATCCCTAAAAGTGATTAACCCCAACAAAGTGCCATCGTCTTCAACAACGGGTAGTTTTTCAATTTTGTTTTCTTGAAGGATTATCTCCGCCTCTTTTAAAGAAGTACCTTTAGCTACGGTCACTAAATTTTCAGAAGTCATTACTTCTTCTAATTTACGCTTGTAATTTTTTTCAAAACGAAGATCTCTATTGGTAACAATTCCTATTAATTTGGCATTATCATCTGTAATGGGAATACCGCCAATGCTATACTCTTTCATGGTTGCCTGAGCATCGCCAACAGTTGCGGTCTTTTTTAATGTAACTGGATCGAGAATCATTCCGCTTTCGGCACGTTTTACTTTGCGCACTTCGGCAGCTTGTTGCTCGATGGTCATATTTTTATGCAATACCCCTATCCCACCTTCACGTGCAATAGCAATAGCCATAGCACTTTCAGTAACGGTATCCATTGCTGCGGAAACAATAGGCACATTTAAAGTAATATTTCGGGAAAATTTTGTTTCGATGGAAACTTCTCTTGGAAGCACTTCAGAATACGCAGGTACTAAAAGTACATCGTCATATGTAAGGCCTTCACCAAGAATTTTGTTGTCGTGTGCGGTCATTGCAATTAAAATTTTATTCCGAAGAAACCGGAAATTAGTTACCGTTTAATTGCGTGCAAATATACAATTAATAGTTGAGTTCAGCTAAGTAAAAGAAACCTTTATTTTAATTCAATCTAAAAACAAAATAACTAGCTATCACCTATTTAAATTGCTTCTAAAGCAATCCCGTTGTACATTTAGATAACTAAAAAAGATAAACTATGGCAATTAGACTAGCACACAACTGTATAAACTGCGACAATTTAATGGAAGGCGATGTATGTTCTGTACATAAAGTAATGGTGAACACTCACTATACTTGCGATAATTTTGAAATGAAAGCAAAATTGAATGATGAACGAAATTGTGTAACCTGTTCAAGGTATGAAGAAAGCGACTGCGCTAACCCAGATAAAGCAGCTCCTGGAATGCTCTGCGCTGCTTGGGCACCACAGCAGGCAAACGCCTAACAAATCCAAATTATAATTTATAACCAATAAATACCCTCAATACTTTTTTGGGGGTATTTTCAATTACTACAGTTTTATTTGCAACCCTGTGTACCAAGTTCTAGGCTGACTCGGAATAATACCCGGCCCAGGATATCCTGTTGCCCTTCTAACAAAATAGCTGTTATCCAATACGTTATTTATCCCAGCTTCAAATTGAAACATTTTATAACTATACGATAATGAAAGATCTAAAATATCGTAAGCAGGGATTTCTCCCACAATTCCACTTTGACTTTCAAAATCGCGTTCGCTATTGGTGGCATCGGTAAATTGTTTGCTTAAATAGGTGTATTGAAGGCTTCCCAGAAAGTTTTTATAGCCAAAGTTTATACCGGTTTTAAAGTTTATTGCCGGGATAAACTCCACTTCATTTCCCTCTACATTTGTCTGTTTCGATTTTGTATATTCTGAATGTGTTAACGCCAAGTTTGAAAACAAGTTTAACCTTATACTTTTTTCTTCGGAAGAAAATGTATTCAAAATGTTCCAGTCGATGAAACTTTCAATTCCGTACGTTACGGCGTCGCCTATGTTTCCGCGAAATCGCTCTTGTTGAATATCGCTCAACTCCCGTAGAATAACACCTAAACGATCGTTATAACTCAAAAAGAAGGCACTAATGTCGTAAGAAAGGTATTTTTCATATCGCCCTCTAATCCCTAAATCTGTTGTAAAACCTTCCTCATCGGTAATATTGGGGTCTACGGTTAACGATGGATTAGTGATACGAATATCATTAAAAGTAACCGAACGGTAATTCTGACTAACATTCCCATACAATTCAATACTTCTAGAAGGCTTATAGCTCAAGCCAACCCCCAATAAAACAAATGAACGGTCAAACGTTCGGTTATCGGGTATGGTTTCATTTAAAATTGGATTTCCCGCATTATCCAAATTTATGTTTTTATAAGTCCCTTCACTTTCTGTTTTTATATATTCAAACCGGAAACCTGGTGTTACGGAAAATGTATCTGAAAGATTAAAAATATTTTCTCCAAACACAGCCAGGTTTAAATTTGGAAACTCGAAATCACTTTGACGTTCATAATTTGGGAATTCATTTTCAGCAAAACTGAAATCTGCATCACTACCGTTTGTGCCTGGTCCTTGTTTACTGGTGTTTTTAGATTGATAGTACTTCCCGCCTATTAAAAACACATTGTTTTTATCAAAAAGATCATATCTGGTTAACAATCGGGCTTCTGCGCCCCAGTTATTAAAATTCCCCACAATTAACTCTCTTGGTTTAGTAAGGTCGTCTTGTTGTGAAACCCTGTTTTCCCTAAAACCAACTGACTTTCGAGATGCGTCTAACGCAAATAAGTTTAAGCTGAAATCTGTTTGTTGCGAAAAAGTATGTTCCAGCAATAACGAATATAACTTCCAATCCACCTCAAACCAGTTTCGGGTTCGGTTGCTGAAAGTTGGATCTTCTTCAAACTGTGCATCAGTTAATCCACCAGGTTGTTGCGCCAGGTAATATAAATAACTAAATTCTCCCGTAAGCTTCGTTTTATCGGTAAGTTGATAATCTACATGGGCGTAGCCATTGTACGAATCAAATTGAGAGTTTGGTCTAAAATCGTTTCCTTTCTTATAATTGAAGTACGTATAATACCCAACCTTATCGACAGTTCCGCTCAAGCTATTAAAACTATTGAATAAATTGTACGATCCAACGGTTTGCCTAGAAACCAATTCTATTTTTTTATTCCTGTTGGGTTTTTTTAGTTTAAAATTAATCAGACCCCCAAACTGCGTTCCGTATTGCAAAGAGGCTGCTCCCCTAACTACTTGTATTTCACGCAACGCTTCGGCTGGTGGCGTATAGTAACTTTCTGGGTAACCCAGCACATCCGCCGAAATATCATATCCGTTTTGACGCGTATTAAAATTTGCTGTTCGGTTAGGGTTTAAACCCCGACCGCCAATATTTAATTGCAGACCCCCATCGTTATTTTCGTAAATATTAAGGCCAACCACTTGTGAGTATATTTGACGCGCATTCCCGGTAGCCAAATTAGCCGTTAAGTTTTCTACTTGAATCACTTCGCTCTTTTTCCCTGCGTAAATGGCAGTACCTTCAACAGGCCGTAGTTGTTTTAAAGCAAAAATCCGTTCTTTTTGTTTTTTTATAACTACTTCAGAAAGTGTTTCGCCAAGCGGCTCTAATTGAAAAGTAACAATTGTGTCTTCTGAAACCTCTACCGTTTGTTCCTGTATTTGATACTCGTAAGTAAACACCACAAAATAATAAGTGCCATCTGGTACATCATTAAACTGAAATGTACCATCGGCATCAGTTTTGGCTGAGTGTCCTGTGTTCGAAATATATATTTCGGCATCAGGGATTATTGTATTGGTTTGGGAACTGGTCACCTTACCCGTAATGGCATTTTGCGACATAGCAGAGACACCTATGAGAATTGAAAATATAAAAAGTGCGTTTTTCAAAATATTATAATCCTTTAATTTCATCGTTAAAATCTAAAATCCAAGTTTTGTGCTTAAATGATTCTTTTTCTTCTAATAAGTTTACTGTGGGATCAACGAATGGCTGGCTTAACCTTCCGTTTAAAGCTACATAGCTCTCTACATACACTTCAAGGTTTTGATGGCCCTGCGATGCAAAATATTCCCCCAAAAAGTGTGCGTATTCTAATATAAAATCTGGCTGAAAACTCATTTGTTTTTCTTGAAATGTATTTAAAAAGTCGCTGTTGTTTACAGAAAATTGTTTGCCTGTTTTACCATCAACTACTTTAAATTGTGCATAACCGGCTTTTTCCATTAACATAACACGCCAAGAGAAACGGTAGCCTTCTTCGGTCCAAAACAGTTCGTCGGGATATGCTAAATACCGCCAGGGAAAGACTAGTTGAAATAATAAAAAGACTGTTATAATGGTTATTGATATATTTTTCTTCTTCTGAAAAAAAATTGTTTCGATCTTCTTATCCATTTCAGCTTTATCAATCTTAAAAGCTTTTGATATAAACTGAAGTATTTTATGATGAACCGATGCATCAAAGAAAATCAATGCACTCACAATCATGATAAACGGAAACATTCCGATAGGAAACAACGCCCGAGTCATTATGTGAAAGAGTACCACTAAAATAAAAGCAAACCAGCGAGTGCGCTTATATAGTAATAAAAAGGGAATGGTCAAATCGTATAGCGCACCGCTCCAGCTAAAAGCATAATGCACCCATTCTTGCTGCATAAGATCACCCAATACAGGTAAATCATATTTTGAAGGAAGCCAAATTTTTAAAGGCATAGCTTTTAATAACCAATCGCTGTTTAGTTTTGCCAATCCTGCATAAAAATAGACAATACCCAATAAAAGTTTTATACTGTCTATCGTCCAATTAGGGATATAAAACGAAGCCTTTTTAAGGTTTTTAGCATCGAATGAAAAGTAGTTATGGGCTGGTAAAAAAATCATTAAAAAACTTACACAGCTAATAAAATAATAATGGTTTAAGTAGGTGGTTTTATCCATCAACTCTATATAGGTAAAGCTGAGAAAGAAAGTAATAATTGCTATCCGGTATTTAAACCCGATAGCGACAAAAAGAGCAGACAAACCACAAATAATAAAAAGTAAGTAGGTATAGTTGCCAAAAGGCTCTACCCACTCAAACCCGTAATAAGAAAAATGAAATTTGGGTTTTATATAAAGTTTTTCAATCCATCCGTTCATCCAAAAACGAATAATGCTTACCAACATCATAACACCAAATAAAACACGAAAGACCGCAAGTGGTGCGGCCTGTGTTTGTTTCGTGAAATATGTCTTTAAAGCAGTACTCATTGGTTAATCACCATCAGCATCTACATAGTCAACACTAATATCCATCGCCTGCAACATATCAACTTTCATTAAAATTACATTTCGTTGCAATTCGTTATAGGTGTTTAACATTTTAGTATTGTCATTTTCAATTTGAAGTGAAAAATTATCATTCAAACCTTGTAAGTTAGTTTTAGCAGTTTCAAATTGAGCCGTGATTAAGTTCCCTAAATTTTCACCGTTTTTAATCGTGTTTAAATAGGCTAAATAGGTTTTGAAGCTTTCACCTTTAGTAGCACTATTAAAGTGCTTTCCTTCAAAAAAATCTTGTGTTGCTTGTAACGCTTCCAAAGCAAGTTGTTTGGAAATATCTTCTTTGTAAAATGCTTCTACTTTTTCAGGAAGCGGGTCATTAGAAAAAACTCCTGCCGGAATACCTACTTTTCCTGCACGTAATGCTTTTTCATAATAAAATACATAGTCGTTAGCTAGCTTATCTACAGATCCAGATGCCGATGAGCTTGTGTTATCCACGAATGTATCACGGTATCCGTTGTTCCAGTCGTTTAAAATTGTTTCCGTAAGGGTTGAAATAGTTTCGGCCAACATATTTAAATAGTCTTTATAGTTTTGAGCATTTCCATTTGTTGTATAGAAAGCAACTATTTCTTCATCTGATGAAGCTAAGCCATTGATTAAATAATCGATTGCTGGAAAACCCTGCGCATCGATAGTAGAAGGTAGCGAAAGGTCATAATTTCCATCAGCAATTAAACCATCAATTTCCGATGTATTGGTAGGATATACGTTTACTCTATTTCGGTAATTAAGTGCTTCGGCTTTCCCTATTTCGAACATTGAAACACGTTGAAAGGCAAGGTATGACCCTGTCCAAGTGACACGTAATTCTTGTAACGTTTCAACTGTTGGGTTTTCAGTGAAACTATTTGATGCTGTCACTAAGTTACTTGCCTCGGTATTAAAAGCAGTGTAGGAAGGTACAATAATATTATCTGCCCAGTTTATGAGCATTGCTTTTCTATCAAAAGCATCATTGTCTTCATCAGGGTTTGTTGACTCGTCTTCTGAACAAGCAAACGCTATTATTCCTATTAGTAGTAAAAACAGACCTTTTTTAACCATTGTAATATAATTCTATTATTAAAAAACCAACCGACATTCAAAACCGGTTGGTTTTCGCTTTTTTTAATTGGCAGCTTCTGCTACCGTAAATCCAAATGCTGAAGCAATAGTTTCAGAAATTGTATCCAGTGTTTCTGGAGTTACATCCCAAAAACCGTTACCTTCTAAAAGTTGTGTTTTAAAAGTTTCCAATTCAGAAGCAGAAACGTGAGGTGCTCCTGTATTAGGGTTGTTGGTAAAACGAATGCTGTACATAAAACCAAAACCTTCAGAAAGGTCGTGAAAAGCTCCACCCATATTGTTATTGGCTATTGCTTCTTTTCCAGCTTGTAAATAGTAAACCGCTCGTACTGCAATAGTTTTTGAAATATTTTCTTTTATGATAGCAACCTGCTCATCTCTTAGGTCATAATCTCCCGCTACAATCGCAGCACGCCCTGTTTTAAAAGCAGTGAAAACATCTTCTGCCAAACCTTCAAAATCCTCGTCACCATCTACTCTACCTAAATAATTGAACAATAAATGGTCATCACTTTCATTTAAAACGCTATTTGGGTTTGCTGTTGGTATTGATGGATCTCCATAAAGATATCCATAAGCTTCATCCCACTTGTGTTCCATGGTGGTGTAGTTGTTATCCCCATCAAGTATTTGATTGTCGTTGTTTTCTCTGTTTGATGCTTCGTCCAATACAGATGTTGATAGGTAATTGTTCAGGATTTGATCAGTCAACAAAGCTCCTATCAACCCTTTTGCAAAAGTTTGGTTTAACTCAACCCCTTTTCCATTTACATAGCGTACGGAAGATCCATCTGCAATCTGACCTGCAACACCAGGTTCAGCTATCGTATTTTCATTAGGAAATACTACGTTTACTTGATCAGAAATATATGATTCAAAATCTGCTTTTATTTCAGCACTTTCTGTAGCGTTTGCTGAAAAATAATCTGCCGATGCTGCTGTTTTACTTTTAATGTTTTTTCCAGAAGCATTTAAGGCAGTATTTTCAAAATCGTTAGCGCCTTCTACGTGAGCAAACATATTTAAAAGAGATTCTTCTGTCGCAGTATCGAAGTTGTTAAATGAACCTATTAACTCTGCTGACATTTGCAATCTAGTAGTTTGTCCAGGATATTGTACTGTAGTTTCTCCTCCTCTTTCAAACACGTAATTTGTAGGAATTTCAATATCTTGTTGTACATCGCCAGCGTCATCATCAGTTGAACATGATGCTAGCAATAAACTCATAACAATTGCGGGAAACAGTAATTTTTTCATTAGGTTTTATTTAGACTTATTATAAATAATTAGGTTTTCAGAGTGCAAATATAAAATGGAGAATGCGTTCTGACAAGTTTATTTAGAATAAATTTAAATAATTATTTACGTTAAAAAATACCGAACTAACAATCAATTACTTAGAAGAAACTTGCAATTGATTTTTATATTGAAGACGCACCAATCCAGCCCACTGAAGAATGAGTTTTTGTTCTGCTTCGGTTATGTCGCCATGAATCCAAGTGTATTCTTTTAATGGCATTTCACCTTCTTCAACCATTTCGACCAACTCTTCCATTTTATGGTCTTTTTTCTTGATGGAATAAGAATCCCAAGCAGATGCATTAAAATGACCTTTCCCATGTTCTATATGATCGTCCAGCCAAAAGGAAATAGGAGCAATTTCGGCATACCAAGGGTACTGTGTTTGGTCACTATGGCAATCGTAGCAATTTTCCTTTAACAATACGGCTACTTCAGCAGAAGGTTTTGTTTCCTTTTCAAAAAGGGCTACACTTTCATACCCTCCATTATTTTTCTCTGGTCGAATAAATTGTATAATTATTAGGGCTGCTAATAATACTATAAGAGTGTACTTGATTATTTTCATGGATACTTAAAAATTTGAATTGCAAAACTAATATTTATTTAGAACAATTCTTTATAGTGATCCACAAAATTTTAAATCTTTGTAATTAAATGGATTTAAGGTAATTGATTAAGGACTTTCTTATATCGTAAGCTAATTCGCTTTCTTCAGGTTCATATATTTTCACTATGCCACTGTTATTTCGAGTTAAAAAAGGGATGTCCAATCCTTTTAAAAGAAAATCACTTAAAGCAATTGTATATACTTTATTGTAGTTAAGAGGTTTTCCTGCAATTAACCAGTTTCCAGAAGAACTCTGTGTGATTTTATAGCGTTGTAAATATGCCCCTTTTCCGCGTTGTGATTTTCCGTAATCTAAGACTTCCTTTAGTAAATTACCTTTCATATCTACTTTTAATACGCTACCTCCAAATGGCAATACCCTAAAAATATCAACGCTGGTTAATCTCCCTGAGAGCATATCATCAACCCGAAACGAACCGCTGTTTACCAATGCGGCATCTACGTTGTAATTATAAGCGAAAGCCATAGCTTCAGTCACTTTATCACCCAAGTTGGTTTGAGTGCTTCTATTGGCGCTATCTGTACCATCTAAAGGCACTTTGGGAATATGAATTACTTCATTTGTATTTGGTATTACAGTCGAAAGCTCTGTATTTAACACTTCGTTCCATTTTTTCACTACTCTATCAACATTTGATTGAAGCGGTACCTTTTCATCCAAGTACATAATCTTAGAGTTTACATACAATACCTGGGTACGTAGATTATATACCAATGTATGAATGTACATGGAAATGGCATTGGCATCTGCTTTAGCAATTACAGTATTCCCTTCTCTTTCAAGGTTGCTTACATGTTCGTGACCTCCCATTATCAATGGTATTTCGGGTAATTCCTTTGCTAATTGATGATCTTGATCTATTGTTAAATGTGTCAATCCAATTACAAAATCTACTTTTGGATATACCAAATCGTACGCTCTTTTCGCTTCTTTATAAATATTTCCATACTCGACATATTCCTTCGGGTTTGAATCCAACGTTAAACCAATAAACCCAAAGCGCACTTCATTGCCCAATGAGTCTTTAACAAAAAGTGTTTTATACTCTGAAATAGGCTCATTACCCATCTCCAATTTGGTTTCAAAAGGCTGTTTAACACCACTTGGGGTAACATGAAGCACATTTGAAGAAACCCAAGGAAATGTGGATTCGTTTAGCCGTTCTTGCAGTTCGTTTTCAGTAAGATCAAACTCATGGTTCCCAAATGTTACCAAATCAAAATCCATGGCGTTCATCACCTCTATCATTTGTTTACCACGAATGGGTTCGCCATCTTTTTCTAAATTGCCAAGCAGGGAAGGATTTAAAAAATCGCCTGCCATAAACAAAAAAGTGTTTGGGTTTCTTTCTTTTATAGAATCACGAACATAAGCCACTCGAGCCATTCCTCCATATTTACCCCCTTGCAAAGGTGCTATTTCATAAACATCGTTGACCTGCAAAAACTTGATGGTCACTATCCCTTTTCCATAAAAAGGTGCCTCTGGTATAGGCTCTAAGAGATTACAGCTGTAAAGAAAAAACAATGCAAAAACCGGTAGTAAAAGTATTCGTCTATTCATCTTAATGATATTTACTGAATATTTTAGTTGCTTCATTATGGGCACTTTCAAATGCCATAGGATTTATATTACAATCAGCTTTTTCAGTAGTGAAATAACTTAACATTTTTTCAGTCGGCATATTTCCTGTTAATTCATCTTTTGCCATAGGACATCCTCCAAAACCCTGTATGGCACCGTCAAACCTAAAACAACCAGCTTTGTATGCGGCATCAATTTTTTCATGCCACAACGCGGGGGTTGTATGTAAATGAGCTCCAAACTCAATGTGGGGATAATGGGGGATCAAATTTGAAAACAAATAGTCAATGATATCAGGTGTTGAGGAGCCTACCGTATCACTTAATGACAAGATTTTAACACCCATGGCCGATAACTTTTCGGTCCACTCTGCTACAATCTCAACATTCCAAGGGTCTCCATAGGGATTACCGAAACCCATTGATAAATAAGCAACTACTTGTTTTTCGTTTGCATTAGCCAAATTAAGAATTTCTTTCAAAATATCAATGGATTGTGCAATAGTTTTATGAGTATTCCGCATTTGGAAGTTTTCTGAAATTGAAAAAGGATAGCCTAAATAGTCAATTTCCGGATGTTTTACAGCGTCCTCGGCACCTCGAACATTAGCAACGATGGCCAATAGTTTGCTATCAGTTTTTGAGAGATCTAACTTTGAAAGTACCTCGGCCGTATCTTTCATTTGTGGAATTGCCTTGGGTGAAACGAAACTCCCGAAATCTATGGTATCAAAGCCACAGCGCAGTAACGATTGTATATATTGAACTTTACTTTGGGTTGGCACCCAATCTTTTATTCCTTGCATCGCATCCCGTGGACACTCTATTAATTTTACTTTTTGCATTACCCCAAAGATACAGGATTTTAAAATGCAAACTTTAGCTTTTTCTTATTCCATCATGGGATTAAAATAAATATGGCTATTCCTAGAAAAACGACTATTTGCAACCATTTTAAAACAATACCTACAGATTTGTGTTTTAATATATAAGAAGAAATACTGCCCGCTAAAACCGCAATTAGTCCAAAAACCAAAAATGAAACCGCCATAAAAACAATTCCTAAAATATAAAATTGACTCACGGTATCTTCAGTTTCATTCCAAAGAAAGGCAGGGAAAAATGCCAAAAAAAAGATCATCACCTTGGGGTTTACCAAGTTCATGATAACACCTTGTTTAAACAGTTGAACATTTGTTTTTGTAGGTATTCTATTGGTTTTTCCTTCCGAAGTAACAGGGACGGCAATCGTTGCATCATTTTTAAACACAACATACGCTAAATATAGTAAGTACAAAGCTCCCAACACCTTGATGCCGTAAAATAATGTTGGCGAAGTGGTAATTATTGCTGAAAGGCCAAAGGCCAAAAAAGTAGTGTGCACAATACATCCCGTAACCAGACCTGCTGTGGTTGCCAAGCCACTTTTTACACCATTGACCAACGATTGTGTTAACACGTATATATTATCGGGACCTGGCGAAAAAGCTAATGCCAAAGTTGCTAGAGCAAAAGATAACAGGTTTTCGGTCATAAATGGATTACTGCTTTAAAATAGCTTTGTTTATATCTTTAATTAATTGTGGTCCTTCATAGATAAAGCCCGTGTACAATTGTATAAGACTCGCACCAGCTTCAAGTTTTTCAAGCGCATCATTAGCACCATGAATCCCTCCTACTCCAATTATCGGGAATGCTTTATTACTTTTTTCCGAAAGAAAACGAATTACCTCTGTTGAACGATGTGTCAAGGGCTTTCCACTTAAACCTCCCATTTCAGCTTTATTTTCTGAAACCAATCCCTCTCGGTTTATGGTCGTGTTAGTGGCAATTACTCCATCTATTTTAGTTTCAGAAACAATTTCAATTATATCCAACAATTGTTCATCGGTTAAATCTGGAGCGATTTTTAGCAATATTGGCTTTCGTTTTGATTGTAAATCATTTTTATCTTGAAGTGTTTGCAGTAACCGGGTTAACGGCTCTTTATCCTGTAATGCTCTTAAGTTCGGCGTGTTCGGTGAACTTACATTTACTACAAAATAATCTACATAATCAAATAAAGCCTCAAAGCAAATCACATAATCGGTAACTGCTTCGTCATTGGCCGTAACTTTGTTCTTCCCAATATTTCCGCCGATAAGAACATTTTTATTGGTTTTTAAACGCTCTACAGCCTCTTCAACTCCTCCATTATTAAAACCCATTCGGTTAATAATTGCGCTATCAGACTGTAATCTAAACAATCTTTTTTTAGGGTTTCCGGGTTGTGGTTTCGGAGTAACAGTTCCTATCTCTATAAAACCAAAACCTAGGTTAGAAAGTTCTTTATACAGTTTTGCATCTTTATCAAATCCCGCTGCCAATCCCACTGGGTTTGGAAATTTTAAACCAAAAACTTCTCGTTCAAGTCGTTTGTCGTTTACTTTGCATAGGCTTTTAAAAAGACCTCCAAGTCCTAGTTTGTTTAAAAACCTAATTAACTTAAAAGTAAAGTGATGTACTTTTTCTGGGTCGAATTGAAAAAGGATGGGACGAATTATAGATTTGTACATAGGCGAAAGGAATCTTCGGCAAAAATAGCAAGAAAGAATGTATTAATTATTTTGAATATGCTTTAATTTGTAAAGTAAACTACCTCAAAATACCACAAGGAGGTGTTTAACAATAAAAACATTGATTCTGAGACAAACTTTGAGATATTTAAATCTCGATTCTCGAGCAAAAGAAAAATTATGATAGAAAAACAACACCTTATCGATCGTTTTTTTAGCTATGTAACCGTAGATACCGAAAGCGATCCTGAAAGCAATACCACACCAAGTACAGAAAAACAGTGGAACCTTGCCAATGCACTTGTAGACGAATTGAAACGGATTGGATTAGAAGATGTGACCATAGATGAAAATGCGTACATTATGGCGACGTTGCCTTCTAATATTGATCACGAAGTTCCTGTTATTGGGTTTGTTTCGCATTTTGATACTACCCCAGATTTTACCGGTGCCAATGTAAATCCGCAGATTGTAGAAAATTATGATGGTAAGGACATTGTTTTAAATGCTGAAGAAAATATAGTTCTCTCTCCAGATGATTTTGACGATCTTTTACTGTACAAAGGCCAAACCATTATTACCACAGACGGAACGACCTTATTGGGTGCAGACGATAAAGCAGGGATTGCTGAAATTGTTTCCGCTATGGAATATTTAGTAAATCATCCTGAAATTAAACACGGGAAAATACGTGTTGGCTTTACTCCAGATGAAGAAATTGGCCGAGGTGCTCACAAATTTGATGTAGAAAAATTTGGTGCAGAATGGGCTTACACCATGGACGGAAGCCAGATTGGTGAATTGGAATACGAAAACTTTAATGCTGCTGGAGCTGTCGTTACCATTAAAGGTAAAATTGTACACCCTGGCTATGCCAAAGGAAAGATGATCAATAGTATGTATATCGCTACAGACTATATTAACTCCTTACCAAGAATGGAAACCCCAGAACATACTGAAGACAGAGAAGGTTTCTTCCATTTGTACAGCGTTAATGGAGAAGTTGATAGCACCAAGTTACAATATATTATTCGTGACCATGATAAAAATCATTTTGAAGCTAGAAAAGAGATGATGCTCAAACTAGCCAATGATTTAAACACCCAACACGGAAAAGAAGTCGTGACTGTAGAAATCACAGATCAATATTTTAATATGGGTGAGAAGATTGAACCCGTTATGCATATTGTCGATATTGCTGAAAAAGCTATGAAACAAGCGAATATTGAACCCAACATTAAACCCATTAGAGGTGGAACTGATGGCTCTCAACTAAGCTTTAAGGGATTGCCTTGTCCAAATATTTTTGCAGGCGGACACAATTTTCACGGGCGTTATGAGTATGTCCCTGTAGAAAGTATGCAAAAAGCTATTGAAGTAATTGTTAACATTGCACAATTAGTCGCAGAGAAAGAGTCTTAAACCTCTTGTTACTTCTTAAACAAAAAAAACCGCAACTCGAAAGTTGCGGTTTTTTTATTCAGTTAAGGATACACTATTTTTTTTCCTTTTTTGCAGGGGTCGCGGGAGCGTTCAATTTACCGCTCATTTCCATAGAAAGAGCAGAACGTTCAAACTTCATTTTACCAGCACCAGTTTCAATAATGCAGGTACCATCGTCGTTTAAGTCTAAAATTTTACCGTGCAATCCGCTTTTGGTAACTACCTTGTCCCCTTTCTTAATCTCTTGTGCAAACTTTTTTTCCTGTTTTTGCTTTTTCATTTGCGGACGTATTAAAAATAAATACATCACAGCAAATAATAAGATTATAGGTAGAAAGCCTTGAATTTGTTCCATAAAAATAGTCTATTCTTTGATTTTATATTTAGCTTGTTTTAAGCATATTTGAGGTTCCGCTAGCACCGTCTTTAGGTGTTACAAAAGCTTTTATCTTTAAAGTTTCTTTTCCGTTTTTAGTATTGGCAACGATAGTCACTGTTTTACTTACTTGGTTAACGCCACTACCATCGTATTTAACTAAAAGCTGTCCGTCTTCTCCAGGGGCTATCGCTTCTTTAGGATATTCTGGCACCGTACAACCACAACTACTCGTCGCATTAACGATTACCAAAGGTGCGTCGCCAGTGTTGGTAAATTTAAATTCGTGCTCTACTTTGGCACCTTTAGCAATAGTTCCAAAGTCAAACTCTGTTTTTTCAAATTTCATGACTGGAAATTTAGCAGCTTCTGCATCACGATCTGCAGCAGCAGCTACATTTTCCTCATTTACTTTGTCTGAAGCTTTTTCTTTACAAGATGTAAAAGCGAAAGCAGATAATACTGCTAAAATTAAAATTGATTTTTTCATAGGATAATTATTTATGTTTAAGCGCCGCTAAAATACTCAATTTTTTACTTCTATCGAAGACCACGGCCTAATTTATTCAGTTTCCCCTCTTTTGTGTATTCTTTTACCAGTTTGTCCAATATTCCGTTGATAAAGCTACTGCTTTTAGGCGTTGAATACTCTTTTGATATTTCGAGACATTCGTTTATAGTTGCCCGTTCTGGAATGGAAGGAAAATATAGAAACTCTGCAATGCCTATTTTTAGGATAATCATATCAATATCGGCAATACGATCCTTGTCCCAATTTGGTGTTTTCCCGTCTATTTCTCCGTCTAGCTTTTCGTTGTTTAATATAACTTTCCGAAGTAATTTTAAGGCAAACTCTCGGTCATCCTCGTTTTTGTACAAAGAAGGCACTAAAATAGTTGCTACGTTTTTTTCTGAAATTTTAGAAAGCATTTTAACCATTGCCGTGTTCACCAATGGAAAATCATCCAACCAAGTTAGACGTTTATCTTCTAGGTAGTCATAAAGTTTTTCGTTGGGCGCAACTACTTCTTTATAAAACTTAACCACGAAATCCCTGTCCTCTTTAAACGAAGCTTCTTTTTTTGAAATATATTCCTGATAAAAATCTTGCTCTTTTAGCGAGTTGAAAATGATGTTTATGTACTCATTTTCATTTTGCCAATAATTAAGTTTTTTATTCTTTAATATTTCAGCAAGCGCTGGATTTGATTCAATAAGCTGAATTACTTTATTATCAACAAACGTTCGGTTAGGATTTTTTTCCTGGTCAGTTGCCAAGTGTTTTTGTTGTGATTTCTGAAGGAAATTTTCAGCGTGATCTTTTACCTCTACCATTAATTGAAGCAGCAACACATACAAATCATGCATTTGATCCATGCTGTACAATAGAAATTTTTCTTGCTTGTCTAGGTCTTGGTGTTCACTTTGAAAAAAAGCGTAAGTTGATTGTAAAACCTTAACTCTAATATGTCTTCTTGTGAGCATATTTTAAAATAAAGAACATTTATAAATAAACAACGCACAAGCTGTTTCTTGTGCGTTGCAAATATACTATTTTAATATAGTTAAAAACTACATTTTCTCTTTTCTTGCCGCTATTCTAGCGTTTGCCATATCAAAGGCTGCTTGGTGTGTAGTAACATCTTTACTCTCAGCATTCTTTAATATTTCAAGTGTCGTGTTGTAGATATTTTCGGTTTTGCGAATAATCTCTTGACGACCATAGTTTTCAAGTTCGGCATATACGTTTATAATTCCACCGGCATTAATTAAAAAGTCTGGTGCGTACACAATGCCTTTTTCACGTAATTCTAACCCGTGTTTTTGCTCTTCTGCCAACTGGTTGTTTGCAGCTCCTGCAATAACTTTCGCCTTAAACTGGTTTATTGTTTGGTCGTTTACAGTTGCTCCAAGTGCACAAGGGGCGTAGATATCCATTTCTTCTGCATAGATATTATCACCTTCATAGATAGTTGCGCTGTACTTATCACGAACTTCTTCCAAACGTTCTTGGTTAATATCTGTAATATACACTTTAGCTCCTTCGTTAGTAAGGTTTTCCACTAAAGCTTCCCCTACGTTTCCAATTCCTTGTACATACACTACGCGATCTTCCAGTATATCGGTTCCGAAAGCATATTTTGCTGCTGCTTTCATCCCCATAAATACACCGTATGCTGTAATGGGTGAAGGATTTCCTGCTCCTCCTAATGTTTCAGAAATACCAGTAACGTAAGGTGTAACCGAACGAACTAAATCCATATCACCTGTAGTCATCCCAATATCCTCGGCAGTAATGTACTTTCCGCTTAACGAATGTACAAACTCCCCGAAGCGTTTCATTAACTCTGGTGTTTTTTGTGTTTTAGCATCGCCAATAATCACAGCTTTTCCGCCACCTAAGTTTAAGCCCGTAATTGCAGACTTAAAGGTCATCCCTCTTGATAGACGCAACACATCGTTCAAGGCTTCCCATTCACTGGTATATTGCCACATTCTGGTACCTCCTAGAGCAGGTCCTAAAACCGTATTGTGAATACCAATTATTGCTTTTAATCCCGTATCTTTGTCATTGCAAAAAACGATTTGCTCGTGATTGTCGAAAGACATCTGCCCGAAAACGGGGTCAACTTTTTGAAGTTCATTTGTATTTAATACTTCAGTCACCATAATATTTTTATTTTTAAACATCCCTTAAAAAGGACGTGCAAAAGTACGGGTTTATTGATAATCACACAAAGAAAATATCACTAAAAGAAGAATTTGTTAATAAATTTTAATGCCCCTAGATGAAAGAACTACAGTTTCTAAATCAATATTTTATAAAATACCGTGGTCGCCTATTAGCAGGGCTTTTAATTACGATTGTCGCCACAATATTTACTATTGTCGTTCCAAAAAAAATTGGTGATTCTGTAGATGTAGTCCGTGCTTACATTAACGGTAACATTACAGACCTTGATTATGTTAAAAGTGAGCTTCTTGAAAATATCTTGCTGATTGTTGGTGCCACTTTGCTTTCAGCATTTTTTACATTTCTTATGCGACAAACCATAATTGTTGTTTCACGTCATGTAGAGTTTGATCTTAAAAACAGAATATTTCAGCAATACGAAAGGCTTTCCCTTGGTTTTTATAAGCAGAACCGCACTGGTGATTTAATGAATAGGATTAGCGAAGATGTCTCTAAAGTACGTTTATATGTTGGGCCAGCCGTAATGTATAGTACAAGGACCATAACCCTTTTTATTGTAGCCATAAGCTATATGTTTTATACTGCCCCTGTTCTTACTGCTTATGCCATTGCTCCATTACCCATACTTTCAGTACTCATTTATAAATTAAGTGTGGAAATAAACAAGAAAAGTACCGCCGTTCAACAGTATTTATCTAAACTAACCTCCTTTACGCAAGAAAGTTTTAGTGGTGTTGCTGTTATTAAAGCCTACGGAATTGAATCGCGCACCAACGAAGGTTTTGCTGAACTCGCAGAAGGTAGCCGTGAAAAAAACATAGATTTGGCTAAGGTACAAGCGCTTTTCTTCCCTTTAATGATCCTATTGATTGGCGCAAGTAATATCTTGGTAATCTATATTGGTGGACAACGTTTTATAGATGGGCAAATTGACTTGGGTACTATTGTTGAATTTTTGATTTATGTAAATATGCTAACCTGGCCTGTGGCGGTAGTTGGTTTTGTAAGTTCAATGATACAAAGAGCAGAAGCCTCACAAAAACGGATCAATGAGTTTTTAAGTGAAGAACCAGAAATTGAAAACCAAACACACAAAGCAACACCAATTAAAGGAAAGATTGCTTTCGAAAATTTATCATACACTTACCCAGATACTAATATTACGGCCTTAAAAGATGTTTCATTTAGTGTTAACCCTGGAGAAACATTATCCATAATTGGACATACTGGTTCTGGAAAATCTACGATACTTGAATTGATTGGCCGTTTGTACGATGTTCAAAAAGGAACCCTTAAAATTGATGACACCCCGGTTAAGCAGCTAAACTTAGATAGTTTACGCGGTAGTATTGGGTATGTACCTCAAGATGCTTTTTTATTTAGCGATAGTATTAAAAACAATATCCGATTTGGTAAAGAAGAAGCTGATGAAAAGGAAGTGATTCAAGCCGCTAAAAGAGCTGCTGTACATAAAAATATTATTGGTTTCAGTAAAGGATATGATACTGTTTTAGGTGAACGCGGTATTACATTAAGTGGTGGACAAAAACAACGTGTATCGATTGCCAGGGCTATTATAAAAGACCCACAAATATTGTTGTTCGATGATTGCCTATCGGCTGTGGATACTGAAACGGAAGAAGAGATTTTGAATAACCTGCACGAAATTTCTCGCGATAAAACAACCATTATTGTGAGCCATCGTATTTCTTCAGCAAAAAATGCCGACAAAATAATCGTTTTGGATGAAGGTAAAATCATCCAGCAAGGCACTCATAATCAACTTGTAAACCAAGAAGGTTATTATAAAGAGCTCTACGCAAAACAACTTTCAGAAAAAGAAATGTAGCGTTTACTTGCCATATTTCTATTTTTTTTAGATTTTTGGCTAAACATTAACAAAACCTAAACTAATGAGCGAGCAGTATACGATGGAGAAAGAAGAAATACAATCTAAAGTGATGCGGGCGGGACGTCGCACGTATTTTTTTGACGTACGAGCTACAAAAGCTGGAGATTATTATCTTACAATTACTGAAAGTAAAAAATTTACAAATGACGATGGTTCTTATCATTACAAGAAACACAAGATTTATTTGTACAAAGAAGATTTCCAAGACTTTAGGGACAATCTTGAAGAAATGACTGATTTTATCATTGATGAAAAAGGAGAAGAAGTAATTAGTGAACGTCACCAAAAAGATTTCAAAAAAGAAGAAAACACCGATTCAGAAACGAATGCAAACGGTAACGATGCAGCTTCAAGCTTTACCGATGTAAGCTTTGATGACATATAAACCTATCTTCTTAAAATAATATTGAATAAACCGCCTCGTCTTTCGAGGCGGTTTTTTTATGTAACTCAAATCTGCTACTTTTAAATTTTTGTTTAGAACCACTTACTATGAAAAAAATTTTATTTCTGTTTGCCCTTTTATCTTCAATAATTTCAACTTCGCAAGAATATTCGGTTGATTTAGACTATTATCTTCCAGATTCAGTTACCTACAACCCCAATATTCCCACACCAAAAAGTATTATTGGTCACGAAGTAGGCGATTACCATATTACACACGATAAATTAGTACAGTATATGTACGCGGTTTCAAAATCTAGTGACCGTATAACAATAGAAAATAGAGATACAACATTTGAAGGCAGACCCTTACTCCTCTTGACGGTTACAGCACCGAGCAACCAAGCTACCATTGAAAATATTAGACAACAACATGTAAGTTTAACTGAAACGAATTCAGAAAAGCTTACTACCGAAACGATGCCTGCTGTTGTCTATCAAGGTTTTTCCATTCACGGAAACGAACCGAGCGGTTCTAATGCAGCATTGGCACTCGTTTACTATCTAGCCGCTGCTCAAGGTGCAGCAATTGATAATTTATTAAATAACACTATTATTCTATTAGATCCTGCTTTTAATCCAGATGGTTTACAACGATTTGCTTATTGGGCAAATATGCACAAAAGTAGTACCCCAAATCCAGATCCGAACGATAGAGAGTTTGATGAAATTTGGCCAGGCGGACGTACCAACCATTATTGGTTTGATATGAATCGGGACTGGCTACCTGTACAATTACCAGAAAGCCGTGCTCGCATTGAGACGTTTCATAACTGGTACCCAAATATATTGACCGATCATCACGAAATGGGTTCTAATGCCAGTTTCTTTTTTCAGCCGGGAATTCCATCGCGTACGCATCCACTTACGCCTAGCAAAAACCAAGAGTTAACCGGTGACATTGCAAAGTTCCATGCAAAAGCATTGGATAAAATTGGTAGCTTTTATTACACTGAAGAAAGCTTTGACGATTTTTACTACGGAAAAGGTTCCACTTTTCCCGATATAAATGGCTCGATAGGCATTCTTTTTGAACAAGCTTCTTCGCGTGGTTCTGCTCAAGAAACAAACAACGGGATATTAACTTTTCCTTTTACAATTAGAAATCAATTTACAGCTGCACTTTCTACACTCGAAGCAGCTGTCGATATGAGAACAGAGTTACTAAATTACCAAAGAGAATTTTTTAAAAACGCAAGGAATGAAGTTTCAGGGAATAGTGCTATTCTTTTTGGAGACGAGCACAACGCTTCAAAAGTGTATCATTTAGCTGAAATCTTAAACCGTCATAAAATAACATTTCACGAAGTAAAACAAGATATTGAAAAGGATGGGAAAACATATAAAAAAGGGATGTCCTACCTTATTCCGAAGCAACAAAAGCAGCAACGCTTAGTAAAAGCTATGTTTGAAAAACGCACCAAGTTTACAGATAGTTTGTTTTACGATGTTAGCGCGTGGACACTGCCTTTGGCTTTTAATCTCAATTATACTGAAAATGCTACTATGGCGAATGCTGGTTCGCAAGTAACCAGTCTTGAAAAGAAACAAACAATACTTCCAAAGCAGTCCAACTACGCTTATTTAATGCAGTGGCACGATTATTACACCCCTAAAGCGTTGAATATGATCTTACAAAAAGGTATTCGTGCAAAAGTGGGCATGAAGCCCTTCTCTATGGGGAATCAAAAATATGATTATGGGACTATTCTTATTCCAGTTCAAAATCAAAAGCTATCCAAGAAAGAGCTTTTTGAGTTTATAAAAACCGTAAGCAAAGAATCTCACGCAACAATCGATGCTGTTGAAACAGGACTGACCAAAGGAATTGATTTAGGAAGCAACCAATTTAGGTCGTTAGACATACCAAAAGTAGCCATGATTATAGGCGAAGGTATAAACCCTTATGATGCCGGTGAAATTTGGCACCTATTCGATACGCGTTATGCCATGCAACTCACCAAACTGGATACCCGCAATTTTGAGCGCACAGACTTAAGCCGCTACACAGATATTATTTTACCCAATAGCTGGGGCCAGGCGTTGGATAGCACCGACGCACAAAAACTAAAGACCTGGGTTAGAAACGGAGGCACTCTAATAGGTTATAAAAACGCAGGTAAATGGTTTGAAAAAAATAAACTTCTAAAGGCTAAGTTTAAAACAAAGAAGGACACTGCCCAAGCTATTTCTTTTGAAGATAAAAGCAATTATTTTGGCGCTAAGGTAATTGGTGGAGCTATTTTCGAAACAAAATTGGACCGTTCTCACCCTATTGCATTTGGGTATAGCAATAGCACACTCCCGGTTTTTAGAAATTCCACTATTTTCATGGAAGCTGATGTAAATAGTTACAACAACCCTATTCAATACACCGAAACACCCTTGTTGAGTGGTTACATTTCTAAACCAAATTTAGAGGAACTTAAAAACACATCTTCATTTAAAAAAGCATCGTTAGGACGTGGTGAAGTTCTTTATTTTACTGATAATACAAATTTCAGGGCTTTTTGGTACGGTACCAATAAACTACTAATGAATGCCATATTTTTTGGCGATAAAATGTAACTATTATCTATTTCAACTTTAATATTACCTCTAATTTACACCAGTGAAAGTAGCTGTAGTCATACTCAATTGGAATGGAAAAGAGCTTTTACAAAAGTTTTTACCATCAGTACTTTCTTTTTCTGAAGAAGCGACTGTTTACGTAGCAGATAATGCCTCTACCGATGACTCGGTTTCATTTATAAAAAACAATTTTCCTGAAGTTATAATCATTCAGAATAAAACAAATGGAGGTTATGCCAAAGGCTATAACGATGCCCTTAAAAACCTACAAGAGAATATTTTTGTTTTACTGAATAGCGATGTGGAAGTAACTCAAAACTGGCTCTCCCCTATTCTGAAAGCTTTTAAAAAAGAACCCGACCTTGTAGCAGCGCAACCTAAAATACTTGATTACAAAAACAAAGATTATTTTGAATATGCTGGTGCCGCAGGTGGCTATATTGATAAATTGGGATATCCTTTTTGTCGTGGCCGTATTTTCAACACTATTGAAAAGGACACTGGACAGTATGATGATACAAAAAAAATATTCTGGGCGAGTGGTGCTTGTCTTTTCATTAAAAGAGAATCTTTCCAAAAAGCGGAAGGTTTTGATGAGGATTTTTTTGCCCATCAAGAAGAAATTGACCTTTGTTGGAGGTTACAAACCAATGGTGGGATTATAAAATATATAGGTACATCAAAAGTGTATCACGTTGGCGGTGCGACTTTAACTGCAGCAAATTCAAGAAAAACCTTCTATAATTTTAGAAACACATTATTAATGCTATTTAAAAATGTAGGGGGCGCAACTGTTTATTTTTTGCTACTAACGAGAATGATTCTAGATGGTCTGGCAGCATTCCAATTTTTATTTCAAGGAAAATTTAAACATATATTTGCAATTCTTAAAGCACATATTAGCTTTTATCGTCTTTTCTTTACATTTCTGAAAAAGAGAAAAATACATGCTTCAAAATTTAAATATTATTCCTTAAAATCTGTTGTTTGGTCATATTTTGTCCAAAACAAACACCGTTTTAACGACCTCTAATAAATTTTACTTAAAGTATTGTTAATCGTTATCACGCTATTCTTCCTTTTAATAATTTTGGATGACAATTAAACAACTTAATAATTATGAAAAAAATATTGATTCTAGCAGTTTGCTCTGGTCTTTTATTTACTTCGTGTGTTTCAAAAAAGAAATATGCTGAGTTACAAGACAAGCAAGAAAAAACACAAGATCTATTAAATACAGCAACAGTTAAATTAAACGATTGCCTTTCTGAAAAATCAGGATTAGAAGCTCAAAATAGTTCATTAAAGAGCCAAGTAGCTTCGTTAAATGCTACCAATGGAGATTTAATAAGACAAATTGGAGACTTTACTGACCTTACTAAAAAAGGTGCTGAAAATTTAGAAAAGTCTTTAGAGAGTTTAAAGGAAAAAGACTTAACAATTCGTAAACTTCAAGATGCGGTTACACGTCGTGACTCTGTAAACCTTGCGTTAGTGCAAAGTTTAAAAGGCGCGATTGGAAACCTAGACGACGAGGATATCGAGATTAGCGTTGAAAAAGGTGTGGTTTATGTGAATATATCTGACAAACTATTATTCCGTAGCGGAAGTTACCAAATCACTAGCAAAGCTCGTGAAGTGCTTGGTAAAGTAGCTACTGTAGTTAAAAACAAGCCTGATTTCGAATTTTTAGTTGAAGGTCACACAGATACAGATCCAATTAGCACAGGCTGTATTAAAGACAACTGGGATTTAAGTGTACTTCGTGCAACAGCAGTTGTAAGAACACTTCAAGACGACTTTGGAGTTGCCCCAGCACGTATGACAGCTGGAGGACGTAGTGAGTATGTTCCAATTGCCGGCAATGATACTTCTGCAGGAAAGGCTAAAAACCGTAGAACGCGTATTGTAGTATTACCAAAGATTGACCAATTCTACAATATGATTGAAGAAGGTTTAAAAGACCCAAAAATTAACTAAGATTTTCAAAATCTTAAAATAATTTAAAACCCGGCAAATTGCCGGGTTTTTTTAGCTACTTTAGTAATACACATGAAAAAGGATGAGGACAATATCATTGAGCAATTTTATCAGGCATTTGAAAACTTAGACGCCGAACGAATGGTTGAAACTTACCACGACGATGTAACTTTTGAAGATCCAGCTTTTGGTGTATTACGAGGTGAAAAGGCAAAAAATATGTGGCGTATGCTTTGTAGTTCCCAACAAGGAAAGGATTTTAAAGTGAAAACCACGCATATAGAATATACTCCCGAGAAAGGAACCGCACGATGGGAAGCGTACTATACCTTCGGGAAAAAACAAAGAAAAGTCCATAACGTAATCAATGCAAAATTTGAGTTTAAAGACGGCAAAATTATCAACCATCTGGACCGCTTCAACCTTTACAAATGGTCTAAACAATCAATGGGAATTACAGGTTTTTTATTGGGGTGGACCGCTTTTTTTAAAAAGAAACTCAACAAACAAACCCATATGCGTCTTTCTCAATTTGAACAAAACAACAGAAAAAAATAGCACTATGGAACCTATAACTACAAATTGGACGCGCGAAGAACTAAAGGCATATATTTTATTGTACTGTGCACACGCAGATTTTATTGAAACCCAAAAGGAAGTTGATTATATAAAATCTAAGGTAAGTGAAGTTGACTATAAAAAAATTCACAAAGAATTTGAAGAAGACAGTGACTATGAGAGTATTCAGAAAATTGAATATACGATAGAAAAGTACAAGTACACCAAGGAAGAGATACACACGCTGTTTAAACGTATTAAAGAGCTGTTTTACCTAGACGGAACTTACACTGCTGCTGAACAGAGTATTTTTATAGGGCTTAAGCATTTATTGGGGAAAAATTAAATTTCCAAGCTACCTTTTCCTTCCCTAATCAACACTGGCTCATCTTCTGTTAAATCAATTACCGTGGAAGGTACATTATCACCATAACCACCATCTACAACTACATCGACCAACTTTTCCCATTTTTCAAAAATAAGTTCTGGATCGGTTGTATACTCAATTACTTCGTCTTCATCTTTAATAGATGTTGAAATGATTGGATTGCCCAATTCTCTAACAATAGCACGCGTAATATTGTTATCTGGCACGCGAATACCCACTTCTTTTTTCTTTTTAAAAACCGTAGGCAAATTATTGTTTCCAGGAAGTATAAATGTGTAAGGCCCCGGCAATGCCCGCTTTAAAATTTTAAAAGTAGATGTGTTTATTTGCCGTACGTAGTCTGAAAGATTACTTAAATCTTCACAAACAAATGAAAAATTAGCCTTTTCAAGTTTTACACCTTTTAATTGTGCTACCCGTTCCAACGCTCTAGTATTGGTAATATCGCACCCTAAGGCATATACCGTATCGCTGGGATAAATAATCAATCCTCCATCTCTAATAATTTTTACAATCCTCTTTACCTCCTTAGGGTTTGGGTTCTCTTCGTATAGTTTTATAAATTCTGCCATAGCTTATTTTTTTCGGGTAAATTAAAGATACCTTTAATCTTTCTTTTTTTCAAGTTATTCTTAAATATCTATTCTCAATAAATGCAATCTATTATATAATTAAGCGTTGTAACACAATAGAAATTAAATTGACTTCAATGAAAAAAGGCATCCTCACTATACTATTTGCAATTAGCCTGCTTTTTATAGCCTGCAGTGGAGAAAGTAACCCTGAAATTGAAAATGATAATCAACCACTTGCCGAAAAAACCGAATTAAACGTTTCGTATGGTGAAAACCAACAACAAGTGTACGATATATATTTACCTAAAGGCAGATCTTCTGAAAAAACAAAAGTTATTATTCTTATTCACGGTGGTGGCTGGATAGAAGGCGATAAGGAAGATATGGGCGCATATATTCCTATTTTAAAGGAAAAACATCCCGACCATGCCATAGTTAACGTGAATTATGTGTTGGCAAACCCACCTGCAATCCCCGCTTTTCCAAATCAGTTTTTAGATTTAGACCAAGTAATAAAGCAACTAATACAACAAAGTGAAGAATTGGAAATTCTCCCCGAGTTTGGTTTAATTGGTGCAAGTGCAGGAGCACATATAGCTTTACAATATGATTACGTCTATGATACCGAAGATAGGGTGAAAATGGTTTGTGATATTGTGGGACCAACAGATTTTACCGATCCATTTTATACCGAAAACCCAAGTTTTGAAGCATTGCTCAATGCGTTAGTAGATGAAACTGCTTATCCCGAAAGTACAAATTTTGCTGAGCAGCTGAGCCCTTCGCTGCAAGTAACCAATAAAAGTAGCCCGACTATTTTATTTTATGGAGACGAAGACCCTTTGGTGCCGTTGAGCAACGGTGAAAAACTTCATACCGAACTATCAAATAAATTAGTGACCAACAGTTTTACGATATATAGCGGTGGTCACGGAAATTGGAGTGATTCTTCAAACTTAGATTTACAGTTACAATTAAGTTCGTTCATAAAAGAACATCTTCCCATTTCTGAATAGGAAAGGGAGGCTATACCTTAAATAACTTCCAGTTTAGCGAACCGAAGCAATAATTTTTTAAGGCCTCCATTTTCAAACTGAATTTCTGCCTTTGTATCTGCGCCTTTTCCTTCTATTGAAAGAATTTTTCCTTTTCCGAAACGAACGTGCTCAACCATGGTGCCCACATCAAGATTAGCTGATTTGGGATCAAAATTTTTGTCTGTATCACTTGAAATAGGTTTTAAGCGCCTTAGTTTTCTTAGTTGAGCTTCACTTGGTCCCTTTGGTGGTGTTCCCGTTTTGGGCTTATTCAATCGAAGTTTACTTTTATCAACTTCATCAAAAATATCAGCATCAATCAGGGGTTTAAAGCGGTTTTCTGTTTTTGGAGTTAAATACTCTAAAAAGCTTTCGTCAATTTCTTCCAAGAAACGGCTGGGCTCTGCGTCTATCAATTTTCCCCATCGATACCTAGATTGTGTATAGGTTAAGTATGCTTGTTTCTCCGCCCGGGTTAAGGCTACATAAAATAACCGGCGCTCTTCTTCCAGTTCTGCACGGCTGTTCATATTCATCCCGCTGGGAAACAGATCTTCTTCCAAACCTACAATGTAAACATATGGAAACTCAAGGCCTTTCGCCAAATGCACGGTCATGAGTGCCACCTTGTTATCATCACCTTTTTCATTGTCCAAGTCGGTTGCCAGAGCTACATCTTCTAAAAATTCAGCTAATGACCCTGTGGTATCTGCCAATTCTTTTTGCTCTTCCACAAAGTCACGCATCCCGTTCAATAATTCCTCTATATTTTCTATACGGGCAATCCCTTCGGGGGTTCCGTCTTTTTTAAGCTCTTGGAGCAAGCCTGTTTTTTTAGCTACATGCTCTGCAACTTGAAACGCATCTTGATTTTTATTTAATATTTGAAAACTTTGTATCATCGTCACAAAGTCTTCTAGCTTTCCTTGTGTCCCCTTATTGATCTTTAGGTTGATCTTATCCAGGTTTTGCATCACTTCAAAAATAGAACGGTTGTAGTGGTTGGCAGCAACGGTAAGCCGTTCCATAGTAGTCTGCCCTATTCCTCTTGCTGGATAATTAATTACGCGTTTTAAAGCTTCTTCGTCTTTAGGGTTCAAGATAAGACGTAAATAAGCTATTACATCCTTAATTTCTTTCCGTTGGTAAAAACTTAAGCCTCCATAAATTCGATAGGGAATATCGCGTTTCCGCAAGGCATCTTCAATGGCACGCGACTGTGCATTGGTACGATACAAGACAGCAAAATCACTATGGTTAAGTTGATTGTTCATCGCTGTTTCAAAAATGGAACTGGCTACAAAACGGCCCTCGTCACCATCGGTCATCGTGCAATTTACCTTAATTTTATTTCCTTCATCATTGGCAGTCCAAACAATTTTTTCAAGTCTCGTTTTATTCTTTTCAATTATGCTGTTAGCTGCATTTACGATGTTTTTGGTAGAACGGTAATTCTGCTCAAGCCTATACATTTTAACATCGTCATAATCTTTCTGGAAATTTAAGATGTTATTGATATTTGCTCCCCTAAACGCATAAATACTTTGCGCATCATCCCCTACCACACATATATTTTGAAACCGATCACTCAACGCCTTTACAATTAAGTACTGGCTGTGGTTGGTATCTTGATACTCGTCCACTAAAATATACCGGAATCGATTTTGATAATGCATTAATACCTCTGGAAAACGGGTAAGCAATTCGTTGGTTTTCAGCAGGAGATCATCAAAATCCATTGCTCCTGCTTTAAAGCAACGCTCCACATAGTTATTGTAAATATCGCCCAACCGTGGCATTTTTGCCATGGCATCGGCTTCCATTAATTCTGGGTTATTGAAATAAGCCTTAACGGTTATTAAACTATTTTTATATGAAGAAATACGGGAATAAACCTGTTTGTATTTATACACATCTTTATCAAGCTGCATTTCCTTAATTACAGCCCGGATTACACTATGTGAATCCTGTGTGTCGTAAATGGTAAAATTTGAAGGATACCCTAAACGATGGCCCTCAAACCGGAGTATTTTTGCAAAAACACTGTGAAATGTTCCCATCCACAAATTCTTAGCTTCACTACTACCAACAATTTGGGAAATTCGTCCTTTCATTTCCCGTGCCGCTTTATTGGTAAAAGTTAACGCCAAAATGTTAAAGGGATCGACACCTTGCGACATAAGGTAGGCAATACGGTATGTTAACACCCGGGTTTTGCCAGAACCAGCACCGGCAATTACAATCATAGCACCATCTTTTTGAAGCACTGGCGCGCGTTGGGCATCGTTTAACTGTTCAAGGTACTCTTGCAATTTTGTTTGTTTTTTCTGAAAATTTCCGAAGCTGAAAAATACTTAAAATCAATTAAAACAATAAGCGGTTTTCCTATAATTTATAAACAAAACGGTGTCTTGTCTTTTCTGTAAAAACAAGTATCTTTAGTTTTCAAAAGCATTGTAACATTATCGCTTTCATAACTTCATAAATTATTTTTATTAATGGATTCCGTTTTAGAGTTTATCAAATCAATTCCTTGGTGGGGATGGGTGCTTGTTGTATTGGTGTTAGTTGCCATAAAAGATATCTTTTTCAGTAAAACACACACTATTCTTCACAACTTCCCCGTTGTTGGCCATTTTAGATATATATTGGAGAGTATTGGACCGGAGTTACGTCAATATATTGTAGCCAACAACCGAGAAGAGCTTCCTTTTAATCGTATTGAACGGGGTTGGATTTATGCTTCAGCAAAAAATGAAAATAATTATGAAGGTTTTGGTACCGATAGGGATATCTATGAGCCCAATTATATTTTTGTAAATAATGCCATGCTTCCGTATAAATTAAAAAAAGGGCATCCCAATGTAAATGACCCTTACTTTTTACCGTGTGCCAAAGTAATGGGTGAAGGAAGAAGAAAAAAACCCTATAGGCCAGCATCGGTGATAAATGTTTCCGCTATGAGTTTTGGATCGCTTTCAGCCCGGGCTGTGGAATCATTAAACCGAGGCTGTGCATTTGCAAATGCCTATCACAATACGGGTGAAGGCGGCTTGTCGCCATATCATAAAACTGGTAGCGATGTCGTTTTTCATTTTGGTACCGGATATTTTGGTGTCCGCAATGAAAAAGGTGAGTTTTCCATGGAAAAAATGAAAAAACTCGTTTCCGAAAACCCACAAGTTCGTGCCATTGAAGTAAAACTGTCACAGGGAGCAAAGCCAGGCAAAGGCGGCGTTCTACCAGGTTCTAAAATAACAGCTGAAATTGCTGAAATTCGACACGTCCCGATGGGTAAAGATGTGATTTCTCCACCATCGCATACTGCTTTTGACACCATAGAAGGTTTAATTGAGTTTGTTGAAGATATAGCAGAAGCGACCGGACTACCCGTTGGGATTAAATCTGCCGTGGGAAAATTAGATGATTGGAAAAAACTTGCTAAACTTATGGCAGAAACCGGCAAAGGCCCAGATTTTATTACGGTAGATGGCGGTGAAGGTGGTACAGGTGCTGCCCCTCCAAGTTTTGCAGACCACGTAGCGCTACCATGGATTTTTGGTTTTGCAGAAGTATATCAAATATTTAAAAAAAACGATCTATGTAACCGCGTTGTATTTATTGGTAGCGGTAAATTAGGATTTCCGGCCCGTGCGGTAATGGCCTTTTCATTGGGGGTAGACTGCATTAATGTGGCCCGGGAAGCCATGCTTTCCATTGGTTGTATCCAGGCACAGCAATGTCACAACAATACTTGCCCCAGTGGTGTAGCCACTCAAAATAAATGGCTGCAACGGGGTATTAATATTGAGGATAAATCGGTTAGGACGCATTTCTATTTTAAAAACTTCAGAAAAGAGTTTTTAGAGATGACCCATGCGTGTGGCTATGAGCATCCCTGCCAGCTTACTATGGACGATGTTGAGATTACTTTAGGAGATAGAAACTTAATGAAGAATCTCGCACAAACCTTTACGTACGTAAAAATTCCTGTTCCATTTAAAAGTATGCAGGACTTACAAGATAGTCCATACCTAGGTGGTAATTACCATAGAAAGCGGGCCAAAAAAGAAGTGAAAGATTTAAAAAAGAAGGATAAGGTTCGGTATTAATACTTATTTTTAACCAAATTATTTTTTTAATGGAAATAGAACAGCTTATAGGTTACGTGGCTTATTTACTACCTGCCATTGTTGTTGGTTTGGTAGCTTATTATTTTTTTAAAGGCCATACTGCAAATGAGGAAGGACGACGGAGGTATTTAATACAAAAGGAAGCCCAAAACAAAATATTACCAACAAGATTACAAGCATACGAGCGCTTAACCCTTTTATTGGAACGTATAGACCCTAATAAATTATTGGTGCGTGTAAATCCATATTCAGATAGTATCGACGATTATGAGAAATTATTGATTAAAAACATTGAACAAGAATTTGAACATAACATTACCCAACAAGTTTATGTTTCGGTTGAATGTTGGAATATAATACAAGCTGCTAAAAATGCTACTATACACATTATAAGGCAAGCAGCGATGCATGAAAAAGAAAATACCGCCGATACCATGCGCGAATGGATTTTACGACATTTTATGGAAGAAGTAACCCCATCACAGAAGGCACTTACTTATATTAAAAAAGAGGTGAGCGAATTATTTTAAGGTGCTTCTTGCTCAGGGGGTGAACAAACCATTTCTAATAGCATACAAAACAAGCCCTATCCTGTTTTTTAAATTTAGCTTTTCATAAATAGAATCTCGGTATCCTTCGATAGTTTTAGGACTTAAAAACATTTTTTCGGCAATTTGTTTATAGGTCATTTCAGTACAGGCGTGTTCTATAAACTCTATTTCCCTTTCTTTTAATTCTACCGCCGTTTCATCTTTGGTCAACGAGCCTATCAATAGTTTTGAAATAGTATTGGTATGGTAATACCCCTTTTCAATAACCTGATTTAAAGCTTCTTTTAATATTTCTTTTTTGGTATCCTTCATAAGATAGCCCTTTGCTCCTGCACGCAGCATTTTTAATATGGTTTTTTCATTTTCTTCAACCGAAAGTGCTATTACTTTTATTTGTGGAAATTTTTCGTTCAGAATTTTAGTGGTTTCAATACCGTTAAGCAAAGGCATGTTGATATCCATTAAAACTACATCGGGTATATTTTTGGGTATTTTAAGTTTTTCTAAAAGCTCTTGTCCATTCTTGCATAAATACAATACATCAAAGTTTTCAAAATCGCGCACCAGCCCTCCTATCGCCTCAAGCAACAAAGTATGATCATCTACAACTACAACTTTGTTTTCCATCCTTCTAATTTACGTAAATATGTGCTATGAACCATGTTAAATAACATTAGCTTTATACTTATAGATTAATTTTAAAGTGGTTCCTTTATTTTTTTCTGAAGTAATTTTTAAATCTGCACCAATAACCTTTGCCCTGTTTTTCATGTTTTTCATACCAATTCCAGAAAAATCAGCGTCGCTTGAAAAACCTACCCCATCATCTTTGGCCGAAATTTCCAATCGGTCTTTTTTATATTCAACATGAACATTAAGGTTTGAAGCTTTAGAATGTTTTATGGTATTTGAAAAAAACTCTTGCAGTATCCTAAAAATAATCACTTCTTTTTCATTGCCAACATTGTATTGGTCACCGGTTACTAAATAGGTGGACTTTATAAACTCTAAACGATTAAACCGTTCTATTTCCAGGTTAAGTGCTTCAATTAGATCTAGGCTTTTTAACGCCTCAGGATTAATTAGTTTTGAGAGTGTGCGCAGCTCGGTAATGCCTTTTCCAATGGTATCTGCTACTTCATCTAGAGTGTCTGGCCTATCCTTGGCCATTTGTACTTGTATTTTGGCCAAGGTCATTAATTGACCTATATTATCGTGCAGTTCCCAACTTATGTTACGCAGTGTTTCTTCCCGGATTTCTATTTGGGTTTCAGAGAGTTCTTTTTCAAAAGCTTTTTTTGCTTTTTCTTGCTCTTCTAACAGTTTGTTTTTCCGACGTACAAAAACAGTGAACAACGTTATTATAATGGTTACCAAAACCAAAACAATAATTACTGTAACCAAACCTGCTATTTCTTTTTCGTCCATACAAAGCCTATTATAAAACAACTATTCATAACAATTATTAAAGCGCGTTGTACATTATATAATGTTACAAAAAAATCCATATTAGTGGTAAAGAAACTTCTAGATATTTTAATAGGAATATAGCCTACATAAAATAGCAACAAACCAATGCTAATCCAAAAAAGAAGATCTTCCTTGATGTGCAACACCCTTGAATCTGACAGTATTTCAATATAATATAAAATTATACAAATTATAATCAAGCAAGCGCCAGCTATATAACTGTACAATAGACTTTCATAAAAAGCATTGATAGTAATAACATTGACAACTGTAACCGCTAAAAACAATATTACACTATAAACAATCCATCTTTTATAGGTTTTGCTCTTGATAAAGTTCCAGAACACATAAAAAAAATAGAGGAAATAAATAGTATTATACACATTGTACATGATTGCATTTGTACCAAACCAGTAATACACATATTTTGCTGAAAATTCGTTTATTAAGTTATATATCAATATCCAAACAAAGTACTTTAACACAGTATGCTTATACTTGTCATAAAAAAGGACTGCCGTTAATGCGGCAATCCCATAAAATGTAAATAATATATACTGAAAAGTACTGTTGAAAAGTTCGTCCACCTTTATTTTTTAATTAGTTATCACCAAAATCATCTTTTCCAGTAGGTGGTGGTGGTATCAGTTGTGCATCATTTAAGGTTAAGCTAATGTCCTCTCCATTTCCACCCTGAAAAACAGGGTTCAAGAGTAACATTTTACTACCAAAACCTGGGCTACCTTGCTGTTGGCTACCATTTCCATTTTTACGTAGTTTTTTACTAGACCTTTTAACAACATCGCGAACAGGTACAGCGTTACGGTTACCATCTCCATCAACGCGAATAAAGAAACCAAGTTCTTCTCCATTAAAGTCTGCTGTTGGTAGTAAAAAGAATGAGTTGTGTCGTGCATATTTTGAGTTCCCAACACTTCCATCTGCTGGATAATTAGAAAAATAGAACCGTAGCCCCTTAATTTCTACTTTGGCCATTTTGGCTTCATCTTCTATAAAGTCCATATAATGTTTCATTGTTTCATAAGTATACTGGCCATAACGGGTTGGGTAAAATTCTTGGGTCGTGTCTTCTTGTTCCTCATATTCTTTAATAATAGAAACACGGCGATCTGTGTAGCTATCGTACATTGTTTTAGCTTGTTGTACAGAGATAATCTGTTTTGGTGGGCCGTCATATTCTGGACCATCGTCATCTGTATGATCTGAAATTCCTTCGCAGGCAACTAAGCTGCCAGCCAACACTAAAAGGAAAAGAATGCTTCTTAAATTTTTGTGTGATGTTTTCATAGTTTGGTTGTTATTTGTTAGTATAAAATTAGATTGAATTAATTGAAATTAAAAGGCCATTATAAAGCCTACCTAAGTAAATTTAACATAAATTACTTAATACCAGCAATATATATTATTTACAATTGAAAAAAAGGGGTAAAACCCCCATGCATTTGAGGTAAAAGCCTTTTTAAAAAACTGGCTATTCGGTATCCTTTATTTCGTTAAGCTCTTTATTTTTCATTTTGGCATATTTAAAACCACTCTCCCACCATTGGGTCATTTTTTCTTTATTGAAGATCAAAGAATTGGTTGTCAATACCGTCGGAGTATAATATAAGTTGATTATCGCATCATGGTTCCCTGCCACAAACTTACCGATTCGTATATTTTGTTTTTCTACCCTATCCAACATAAAAGAATGCATGTTGGTCAATAGTGAAAAAGGGTTTTTTGAAGGCAAGCGATTGTAATACGTAACTTCTGTTTCCAAAATAATGACATCTACCGATGTAGCACCACGATTTATTGCTTCTTCAATGGGCACCATACTGCCAAAACCGCCATCTGCATATTCACATCCATCTTTCTGCACCAAACTCATAAAAGGTACATAATTGCAAGAAATCCAAATCCAATCGCAAAAATCGTGATAATTAAAATCTTTAATCGATTTATATTCCACTTGATTTAAAGAAAGGTTAGAAACCGTAACCACTACCTCTTTTCCTAGTTCCTTTAATTGATTGAACTCTATTTCAGTAAATGTTTTTTTAATGAGTTTTCTTAAGTTTTGACTCTCCCCAAACGTTTTACTTCCGCGTAGCATATTCCTTAACACACTAAAGTGATCAATACCAATTTCCATACTGCCAAACTTCCCTTTTTTAACACGGAAAGGACGGATGCTAAAAATGTTACTCTGGTTTACGGAAGTGTACACCTCTTTAATCTTTTCAATTTTGGAAAGTGCCAAATGAGAAATAAGCAAACTCCCGGTAGAAGTACCCACAAAAATATCATAATCGTGATGCTGCTCTTCCATTAAGTATTGAGCCACCCCGCCGGCAAATGCCCCTTTACTTCCTCCTCCTGAAATTACTAGTGCGCGCATAAATTTGGTTTACATAAAAGTAGTGATTGCTTTTTATTCTGAAAGTTTTGCTTGTAAAAATTGCTGTTCCTTTTTCGGAAGTTGACTTAAAAGTCCTTCTAATTGTTTTTTATAAACCGAATTTTCCATAACCTCGTCCAAAAGATTCCGTGCATACTTTTTAAAGCGCCAATTGTGGTGTGTCGATGCGTTCACTAAGTTTTTTAACGCTTCTGAAGTATACATTTTTAATTCGTTTATAAACTCAAATGCTTTTTCTCGAACTTCAAAACTGAACTCTTTTGATGAGTAATTGATTAATTCTGATGCATATTGTTGTTTCTTGTCTGCTTCATAACCTTCAGTAACCAAAGCTAACACTAACCATAACTGACGTAAGTTTTTATTCTGAAACCCCTCAACTCCTTTCATTTCATTGAGATAGTCCGCTTTTTTCTTCGGAAAATTTAACCAAAGGTTATACAGAGCTGCCTCTTGGGTTACGTATGATTTATCAGTTAAAAGCGATTCATATTCAGTCTGTAATCCTTGAGGAATAGGCGACAACGTATTCGCCACAGCTTGCCTAACATATAAATTGTCACTTTTAAGCGCTTTTTTATACAAAGGCAATGTTTGTGCTATAGGTTCTCCCGAAAGTTGGTAAACAGCCTCCTGACCAATAAAATCATTAGGAAATGTAAGCGCTATTGATAATTCATTCTTCTTTTCAGTAAAAGGGGTATTTCGCAATGCTGATATCTCAAAATACGATTTTATAAAAGACGATTGTGATAAATAGCCTAAGGCTTGTTCTGCTTTAAAAGCACTTTGTTGCAACCAATCTTTTTCCCATGCTGAAATATCAACGTCAGTCACTTGTTGCACTTTCGCTAAAAAATCATCAGTTGACACATTTTTGAATTGATACGTTTCTAAATAATTTTTAATCGCGGTTTTAAAAGGCTCATCCCCTATTTTCTGTCTTAAAAGTGTCAACGCCCACGCTCCTTTTTCATAAAACGTTAACGAACTCGCTTTTGGGTTTAATAACTTTTCTCCTTTACCAGAATCACTCAACTCCTTTAACTGTTCCGCAGAATTGTAAAGTTTCCAATAGTAATAATCATCACCAAATACTTGCCGTTCTGCCAATTGCGCAAAATACGTCGCAAAACCTTCTTGCAGCCAATGGTGGGTGCCGCTCGTTTCGGTAATTAGATTCCCAAACCATTGGTGTGCTAACTCGTGCGCATTGACGTTTACGTAGTTTCTATCTGCAAACCCAATGGAATCGACCACAAAAGCTTCAGAAAAAATGGTGGCTGTTGTATTTTCCATTCCCGCATACAAGAAATCCCGCACCGGAACTTGCTTATAATTTTGCCACGGATACGGCACGCCAATTTCAGACTCTAAAAAATCAAAAATCTGTTGGGTATAACGATAGGTAGGCTCTACTTTATCAGCATCTTCTGGTTTGTAATATAATTCAATGGGAATACCGGATTGTGAGCTAATCGTTTTCTTATCAAAATCGCCAATGGCAAAAGCTGCTAAATAGCTCGCCATAGGTTGTTGCATATCAAAATGCCAATAAGCTAAACTATCTTTTTGCTTCTTCTCTAGAAGTTTCCCGTTGGCAATTACTGCCTTATTTTTTGATACCGCAATCGTAAGATCAAATTCCAGCTTATCATTCATATCATCAATACTTGGCAACCAATGCGACGTATACTTACCTTGTCCTTGCGTCCAAATTTGATTTCCCGTAAAATACAGCGTCTGCTCTGGAATTGCGGTGTATGAGAATGTAACATCGTAGGTTTTATCTTTTCTGAAATTTCCCGTGAGCCAAATCTTATTTCCTTCCGAAGAAATTGAGACCTTATTAGATTTTACATTGCTTACATTCATATTTACCGCATCCAAATACACCGAGTCTGTTTTTTGAAGTATTTTAAATTGATACGAAACTGTTCCTTTTACACTCTCTTCAGAGGCATTCGGAACCACCTCAGCCTTAACTGATACAAAATCAACCAGATGTGTTTGTTGCGCATTTCCGAAGAAGCTAATAAGGATAATAACAAGAGTGCAAAATTTATTCATACGTAACATTTCAATAAGCTCACAAAATAACCAAATAACTTTAAAAAATCTTCCACTCTTACACCTCTTAACAGGAATATTGTATTTTCGTGATATGAACGGCGGCTTTCTACAAACTCCAATCGATTATTTAAAAGGCGTAGGACCTAACCGAGCTGATTTGCTTAAAAAAGAATTGGGCATTCATACCTTTCAAGATTTATTAAACCTTTTCCCAAACCGCTATTTAGACCGCACCAAATACTACAAAATAGCAGAGTTACAACGCAACAGTGCCGAAGTGCAAGTGGTAGGAAAAGTAATTCATTTAAAAACTGTTGAGCAAAAACGAGGCAAACGATTAGTCGCTACATTTACCGATGGAAGTTCAAAAATGGAATTGGTTTGGTTCCGTGGTCACAAATGGATTCGGGAAAATGTAAAAATCAATGTTCCATATGTGGTTTTTGGGAAAACAAATTGGTACAACGGTACGTTTTCCATGCCGCATCCAGAAATGGAATTAGTTTCAAAACATAAAGAAGGGGTTCGCTCTGCCATGCAACCCATTTATCCTTCTACCGAAAAACTATCAAAAAGCGGAATTACCAATAAAGTTATCATCGGGTTGTTACAACAATTGTTCACAGAACTGAAAGGAAATTTTTCTGAAACGCTTTCAAAAACAATTCTCGATTCGTTAAAATTAGTATCAAAAAGTACAGCACTTTTAAACATACATTTTCCACAAAGTCCAGAGCTTTTAGCACGCTCTCAATACCGATTAAAATTTGAAGAATTATTTTATATTCAACTACAATTACTTCGGAAAAATTTACAGCATAAAAGCAAAATCAAAGGCTATCCTTTTGAAGAAATCGGAGAAAATTTCAACACGTTTTACAATCATCATTTACCCTTCAAATTAACCAATGCGCAGAAGCGAGTCATCAAAGAAATTAGGAATGATTTAGGCAGCAATGCACAAATGAACCGGTTGTTACAGGGAGATGTGGGAAGCGGAAAGACCATTGTTGCGCTCATGTCAATGTTAATAGCTATTGACAACGGTTTTCAAGCCTGTTTAATGGCGCCTACTGAAATTCTGTCAGTACAGCACTACAACGGCTTATTTAAATTATGTAAAAATCTGAATACCAGGATAGAAATACTCACAGGTTCAACTAAAACTTCAAAACGAAGAGAAATTCATGAAAAACTGAAAAATGGCGAAATAGACATACTAATTGGCACTCATGCACTGCTTGAAGACAAGGTACAATTCAATAATTTAGGGCTCGCTATAATCGACGAGCAACATCGTTTTGGAGTGGCACAACGCAGTAAATTATGGCATAAAAATGAGCTGCCGCCACACGTGCTTGTCATGACCGCCACCCCTATTCCACGCACCCTTGCCATGAGCGTTTATGGCGACCTCGATATTAGTGTAATTGATGAGCTTCCACCAGGTAGAAAAAGCATAAAAACGGTCCATCGTTTTGACTCGAATAGGCTGAAAGTTTTTAGGTTTTTAAAAGATGAAATTTCAAAAGGCAGGCAAGTGTATATTGTCTACCCATTGATACAGGAAAGTGAAGCATTAGACTATAAAGATTTAATGGATGGATATGAAAGTATCGTTCGGGAATTTCCGCAGCCTAACTATCAAATTTCAATTGTCCATGGACAAATGAAACCAGCCGATAAAGATTTTGAAATGGATCGGTTTGTACGCGGTGAAACACAGATAATGGTTGCTACAACCGTAATTGAAGTGGGGGTAAATGTTCCTAATGCCTCCGTTATGGTTATTGAAAGTGCCGAACGCTTCGGCCTCTCACAACTGCACCAACTGCGAGGTCGTGTAGGTCGCGGTGCCGAACAGAGTTATTGTATTTTAATGACCAGTCATAAACTGAGCAGTGATGCCAAAACCCGCTTACAGACGATGACACAAACTAACGATGGCTTTGAAATTAGCGAAGTAGATTTAAAATTGCGTGGTCCTGGTGATATTATGGGAACGCAACAAAGTGGGGTGCTCAACCTTCGCATCGCAGATATAGTGAAAGATTCGGCCATTTTAAAAATAGCACGAAGTTATGCTATGCAAACGCTCAAAACCGACCCTGCTTTAGCTTCCGAAGAGAATAAACCCATAAAACATACGTATTCACAGTTGGTAAAGTTTAAAAATATCTGGAATTATATTTCTTGATAAATAGACATAAGACTAAATTTGTAATAATTTATATTTCAGTATTTTATTTTTTAAAACCCATTGAAAAGTTGTTATAAAACTGAAAAAAATAACCTTTAGCAATAATCGTACAACAACGATACGCTATCGTGGTTCTTGGGTCTTTTTAGTCGTGGTTCAATCAATATGCTACTTTTATTTTAAATTTTATAATACCATAATTAACTCATACCATTTTTAACTCCGTATTATTCCTGTATCTTTGCCGCCTTTTTAAGTGGAAAACCATGTTATTACAGAAAACCATCAAAAATTTCACCCAGAACCCTAAAAATGATATCCTTTCAGGGTTAACCGTAGCACTAGCATTAGTACCTGAAGCTGTTGCCTTTGCATTTGTAGCCGGAATAGACCCATTAATTGGGCTTTACGGAGCCTTCATGATGGGAATTGTAACTGCGCTTTTTGGTGGTCGACCAGGAATGGTTTCCGGAGCTACCGGTGCAACAGCTATAGTAATGGTTCACTTAATACAGAAAGGAAACGAAGTAGGTGATTCCTTGGCTGCCCCTATTGACAACTTAGGGCTGCAATGGCTTTTTATTACCCTTCTAATTATGGGCGGGATACAAATATTAGCAGGGGTATTCCGATTAGGAAAATTTGTACGTTTAATTCCACACCCTGTTATGATGGGGTTTGTCAATGGTTTGGCAATCGTAATCTTTTTATCACAATTGGGCTTTTTTAAAGAAAGTTCAACTGGTGTTCCTACTTGGATGACCGGAATTGACCTATTTGTCATGTTAGGTCTTGTGTTTTTAACGATGGCCATTATGTTTGGGCTTCCAAAACTCACAAAAAAAATACCTGCAGCCCTTACGGCTATTGTAGTGGTAGCGTGTGTTACCATTTTTGGAAATATCGATGCCAGTACTGTTGGATCTTTTATCCGTGATGGAGGAGGAACAGGTTTAGAAGGCGGCCTACCTACCTTTCAAGCTCAAATATTCGGTCTTTTTGATACGTTGCAAGGGCACTGGGGGCTTGTGATTTCCACTGCATTCATACTAGCTGCAGTTGGACTTATTGAATCTTTAATGACCCTTAACCTTGTAGATGAAATGACCGAAACCCGAGGAAGCGGTAACCGTGAATGTGTTGCACAGGGTGGCGCAAACATTTTAAATGGCTTATTTGGCGGAATGGGTGGTTGCGCTATGATCGGTCAATCCATTATCAATATAAATTCTGGTGGAAGAGGTAGGTTATCTGGTACGGTAGCTGCGATTGCCTTGTTATGTTTTGTATTGTTTGGCGCCCCATTAATTGAACAAATTCCCATCGCAGCATTGGTAGGGGTTATGTTTATGGTGGTTATTGGCACGTTTGCATGGAGTAGTTTCCGTATTCTGAATAAAATCCCATTGAGTGACGCTATCGTTTTGATAGCGGTTTCAGCAATTACCGTATGGCAAGATTTAGCAATTGCTGTAATCGCCGGGGTTATTATGAGCGCGTTAGTGTTTGCATGGAAAAATGCAACTAAAATTAGAGCCCGGAAACGTTTTAAAGAAGATGGCACCAAAGTATATGAAATTTGGGGTCCGTTATTCTTTGGCTCCACAACGGCTTTCAACACGAAATTTGATGTTAAAAACGACCCAGAAAAAGTTGAAATTGATTTTATAGAATCTAAAGTAAGCGATCACAGTGGTGTAGAAGCGTTGCGAAATCTTGCTAATAAATACGTAGCACACGGAAAGCAAATTAAATTTACACACTTAAGCAAGGACTGTAAAGCCCTATTGATTAAACGAAACCCTGAATTTGAAACTATTATTGAAGACAATATAGACGACCCACGTTATTATGTTGTAACCGATGTAATGGATAGCGAAGTCTAAAAAATAAACGGTTTACGAAATTCGTAAACCGTTTTTAACTTTTTTACCAGGTTCTAAGAGGGTTACATTTTTGTCATCAACTGCACCAATAACTAGGCATTCACTCATAAAGTTAGCGATCTGTTTCTTCGGAAAATTAACGACGGCGATAACTTGCTTACCTATAATTTCTTCTTTTTTGTATAATGCAGTAACTTGAGCAGACGTTTTTAAAACCCCTATTTCCTCGCCAAAGTCTATTTGAAGTTTATAAGAAGGATTATGAGCTTCTGGAAAGTCATGTACCTCAATTACCGTCCCTACACGCATATCAACTTTTTCAAAGTCGCACCACGATAAATTATTCTTCATGGGTGATATTAAGTTTTTTTACCATTTCCGGAGAAATATAATCACCTTTTGCACTGTAGTTATCTACTAACAGTCCCTTTGTATTATCATGTGTTTCAATCACATATAAAATTGAATTATCACCAGGGTTTGTCATCCCTTCAAATCGATAAAACTTAATAACATCTAGCTCACCGGCTTTCCATTCTTTTTTGAGGGATTTGGATTTAATGCCTTCTTCAACCAAGTTAAAATCTTCTGTATATCCTTTCTTTTGTAAATCTTCTACTGCTACTGAAAGTGAATTGTATGAATTTTCCATGTTTTTTGCTTTTTTATAAAGTTACAGTCATTAAAAGAGACTGGCAAAACTTTATAAAATGTTTAATAATTGTAACTTTATTGAAAATAATCGCACTAATTTAGAAAAGAAAACGATATGTCTCTTACCCCATCCGATATGATGCCCCTCGGCACCAAAGCACCTGATTTTACACTGTTGGATGCCGTTACCATGAAACCCGTTTCTTTACAACAAATTCAAGGGGAAAAAGGCACGGTTATTATGTTTATCTGTAACCATTGCCCCTTTGTAAAGCATGTAAACGAAGAGATTGTTCGGCTTTGTAATGATTATCGGGTAACGGGGTTTGGTTTTGTTGCCATAAGCAGCAACGATGTTGAGAACTATCCACAAGATTCGCCAAAAGAAATGTGGAAAACCGCCCGAAAACACAACTACCCTTTTCCCTATTTATACGATGAAACCCAAGAAGTGGCCAAAGCCTATGATGCAGCCTGTACCCCAGATTTTTATTTATTTGATGACGAATTAAAACTTATTTATCGCGGACAGCTCGATAACTCGCGTCCTGGAAATAGTATTCCGGTAAATGGCCGTGACCTTAGGGAAGCATTGGATAATGTATTAAACAATAATCCACAGCGAAAAGACCAAAAACCCAGTATGGGTTGTAATATTAAATGGAAACAATAAAAAAAGCCTCTAATTAGAGGCTTTTTCAAATATATTGGGGTTTTTTCTTTACTTTACTTTCATCAACTCTACATCAAAAACCAAAGTTGCATTTGGTGGAATAACCCCTCCGGCACCTTGCGCTCCATAAGCTAAATGTGATGGAATTACAAAACGGGCTTTATCGCCAACTTGAAGTAATTGGATACCTTCATCCCATCCGGCAATTACATTGCCCATTCCTACGGGAAATTCAATTGGATTACCACGTTTGTACGAATTATCAAACTCACCTCCATCAGCAAACATGCCTTTGTAATGTACCGCCACGGTTTTGCCCTTTTCAGCTTTGGTACCGTCTCCTTTTTGAATGATTTTATACCGAAGACCGCTTTTGGTTTTATCAAACCCTGCTGAAATTTCATCTACTAAAGCCTCTTGTTCTTGCTTCGCTTTTGCTTCTCTTTCAGCTTTAGCTCCAGTAAATTGCCTAAAAGCTTCAACAGCATTCCAGTTTTCTGCGTCTTCTCCTACTCTAATGATTTCAACTTTTTGCATAGTATCACCTTGCGCGATGCTATCAACAACGTCCTGCCCTTCGGTTACATAACCAAAAACAGTGTGTTTATTATCCAACCAAGGTGTTTCAACATGTGTAATGAAAAACTGACTTCCGTTGGTTGCAGGACCAGCATTTGCCATAGAAAAAACTCCCGGCTTATCATGTTTTAAATCTGGGTGAAATTCGTCATCAAACTTATAACCTGGGCCTCCAGCACCTGTGCCCGAAGGATCGCCCCCTTGCACCATAAAATCTGGAATTACTCGGTGAAATTTTAATCCGTCGTAGTAGGGTTTTCCTTGTGCTTTTGCTTCGTTTTCTAGGTTTCCTTCAGCTAAAGCTACAAAGTTTCCAACCGTTCCAGGTGTTTTTTTATAAGTAAGCTGGCCTAAAATTTCTCCTTTTTCTGTAGTAATTTTAGCGTAAATACCGTCTTGCATGAGTCTGTTTTTAAATGAAGTGCAAAAATAGAAAATTCTGTGTTTTATTTCCTTTTCCGAAGTAATAAAATTCTTTAAAAACGATTACGAAATAACGCCTATTTCTTTTGAATGCTCAATTGCTAAATGGCTGTCTTTAAAATAGAGCGTTTTAACAGAAAGTGTTTCGATGTTCGATAACACTTCTTGCACTTTTTCTTTCTTCCTTTTTGAAGTCTGCCGAATGTATACCGCGCGTATATTTTTGGGAAATATTTTACAGATTCGTTCGTATAAATAGGGGTCTTGTTGCGAATCATCTCCTAACATCACGTAGGTGAGATTTGGGTAAAATGAGATAATGTCCTTTATTTTCTGAAATTTATGATCGTGGTCCCCTCTGCCCGATTTTAGAAAATCAGTTAGTTTGGTTTTAATACTTTTAAGTTTAATAACTGCTTTCGGCAAGTTGTGTAGTCTCGCAAATTCGTCAATAAAGGCATATAAATTCCATTCGCTACTAGAAACGTAAAAAAAAGAGTTAGAAGCATCGTCAGTGTCCTGACCTGCAATACTCAACGCTTTATAATGATCCACAACATCGTCAAAAACCTTTCGTTTGTTTACATTTTTGGACAGCATAACATATAGTTTCTTAAAAATGTTGCTGCTGTGTGAGATTAGAAAAGTATCGTCAATATCTGATATAATTCCGAATTTACTTTCAAAAGGCTTTAATATTTCGCCAGTTTCTACAATACCAATATCACCTACGGCACACGTGATTTTATAAGGATGCCAACCGTTTTTTAAAGTTTCAGAAAAAGGGATCGTAAACCTAAAAAAACCGTCTTCCAGCGTTTTGGTTTTTACTGTGGCACTATAAAACTGTAAAGTAATCTCAATATTCTCAAGCGGCGAAATGGTAAACATATGCAATATGGAAAAAGCGTGCTTTACTCCTTTTCTGTCGATACTATATTTATCGGGTGCCCACGACTTAAAAACGTGGCCCGAAACCACGAGTTCCTGTTCGTTGAGATATCCTCGGTATAATTGTAAATCCAGTTTCACGTATTGTAAATTTCTTAACTTTTATATCCTTTCAAAATACTTAAATTTAAAAACAATCTAAAATAAATGAAGGCAATTAAGGATATATTAACCGTTGTAAACCCTATTTCTGGAAATAGTACAAAGGAAGATATTATTACTAAAATAATAGAGTATTGCAATACAGACAACTATTTGTTGACCATTTATGAAACCACCGGAAAAGACGATATTACAAACATTCAAAACCTAATACAAGAAAACACAATAGACAGGGTTTTGGTTGTTGGGGGTGACGGTACCATTAAAATGGTTGCCGAAGCTGTTGAAGGCTTTGAAGTCTCAGTAGGCATTATTCCTGCAGGTTCAGCTAATGGATTGGCTGTAAATTTTAATATTCCCAATACCCTACAAAAGCAATTAGATGTCGCCTTAGGACACAATACCATTGATGCTGATAAGCTTTTAGTGAATGACCACGTATGTTTTCATATGGCCGACTTAGGCATCAATGCCGAATTGATAAAAAATTACGAAGCATCTAATATCCGTGGAAAATTAGGCTACGTGTTACAGACCATCCCTACTTTGTTTACCTCTGAGTACCCATTTAATTTTACGTTAAAAATAGATGCTAAAACCATAGAAACCAAAGGCATTATGCTCGCTATTGCCAATGCCAATAAATTTGGTACCGGTGCAACTATAAACCCCAACGGAAAAATAAATGATGGAAAGTTTGAAGTTGTAGTTTTTAAAGAACTGAACATAGCTGAAATAATCAATACTATCTACGATAAAGCAAATGTTCAATCAGATTTTGCTCAAGAATATGCTACAACTTCGGCAATCATAGAAACACAGGAATCGGTTCCGTTGCAAATAGATGGAGAGTTTATTGAAAACACTACAAAAGTAGAAGTGAAACTATGCGAAGAAAAACTAACTGTAGCTGTTCCTGAAAGCTTTGTTTCGTGATTTATAGTTATTGATTATCTTTAGCTTCTTTAAAAAAATAAGCTATGAGATATTTCCTTTCCTTAATACTGATAAGTTGTACGTTAACACTACATGCCCAAAAAAAAGATAAAGACAAGAAAGAAGAAACAAAATGGGATGTTTCCAGTCCCGGAAAAGACTTTAATTACAAAACCCATTCATTTACAACCAACGAAGGGACATGGATGAATCTCGATGTGAGTCCCGACGGACAAACCATCGTTTTTGATATGTTAGGCGACATTTACAAAATGCCGATAACAGGAGGAAAAGCAACTGCCATTAGAACTGGAATCCCCTTTGAGGTTCAACCACGGTTTAGCCCTGATGGGAAGAAAATTTCGTTTACTAGCGATGCAGGAGGCGGAGATAACATTTGGATAATGAATACCGATGGCAGTGATGCTAAACAAATTACAGATGAAGACTTTCGTTTGCTTAACAATGCGGTTTGGATGCCAGATGGTGATTATTTAATAGCAAGAAAACATTTTACCTCTGGAAGAAGTTTAGGAGCTGGCGAAATGTGGCAATATCACATTACTGGCGGAAAAGGGTTGCAGTTAACAAAACGGAAAAACGATCAACAAGATGTAAATGAACCTTTTGTTTCTCCCGATGGCAAGTATTTATACTATTCCGAAGATATGTATCCGGGAGGTAATTTTCAATACAATAAAGATCCAAATAGTCAAATTTATGTAATTAAGCGCTATAATTTTGAAACCGGTGACACCGAAACTATAACTGGGGGCCCAGGAGGTGCTGCTAGGCCCGTGCTCTCACCTAACGGAAAGAAACTAGCATTTGTAAAACGAGTACGTGAAAAAAGTGTATTGTATTTACATAATCTAGAAACAGGTGAAGAATGGCCCGTTTACGATAAACTTACCAAAGACCAACAGGAAGCTTGGGCAATTTTTGGGGTCTATCCTAACTTTAGCTGGATGCCCAATAACACAGAACTTGTATTTTGGAGTGAAGGAAAAATTAATAAGCTTAATACTGAGACCCAACAACTAACTAACATTCCATTTACAGCAGATGTGAAAATCGATATTGCAGAGCGTGTACATTTTACCAATAAAGTTGAGGAAGAGACCTTTACCCCAAAAGTAATTCGTCATGCAGTGACTTCACCTAATGGAAAAATCGTTATCTTTAATGCTTTGGGCGCTCTCTATAAAAAAGAATTGCCTAACGGTTCCCCACAGAGAATTACAAACGGCACCGATTTCGAATTTGAACCAAGATTCTCCCCAGATGGAAAGCATATTGTTTTCGTCACTTGGAACGATCTTGAAAAAGGTGCCATTTTTAAAGTTTCTACCTCAGGCGGGACCCCTATAAAACTTACTCAAGAAAAAGCAATTTATCGAACACCTTCTTATTCACAAGATGGTAAACACATTGTTTTCAGGAAAGAAAAAGGAAATACAGATCAAGGTTTTACATTTACTAAAAAACCAGGTATCTATACAATGGACTCTTCTGGCAACAATGAAAAATTTGTTACCGAAAAGGGCGAATACCCTATGTTTAATAAGAATGGAGATCGTATTTTCTTGCAAACTGGAGGTACTTATTTCGGAAATCTTACCAAAAAATTAATTAGCGTTAATCTACAAGGAAACGATGAGAAAGAACATATAAAATCTGAATACGCCAACAGATTAGTTCCAAGTCCAGATAATAAATGGATTGCTTTTACACATCTTCATAAGGCATACGTCGCTCCGTTAGTATTGAATGGCCAAACCATAGATTTAGACAATAAATCAAAATCGGTTCCGGTTTCTCAAATCGCAAAAGATGCAGGTATTAATTTACATTGGTCTCCCGATAGTAAAAAAATAATGTGGACATTGGGTGATGAATATTTCAGTAATGAACTAAAAAACAGGTTTACGTTTTTACCAGGTTCTTCTGAAGAAATCCCTGAAATGACCCTTGAAGGAACAAAAATCGGTCTTACAGCTCCGGTTGATTCCCCTTCAGGAAAAATTGCTTTCACCAATGCTCGAATTATCACCATGAATGGCGACAAAGTAATTGAAAACGGAACCATTGTGATTAATGAAAATAAAATTGAAGCAATTGGTGAAGCTTCTAAAATCAAGGTTCCAAATGATGTAAAAGTGTACGATGCAAAAGGAAAAACCATTATGCCTGGTATGGTCGATGCACATGCACACGTAGGTGCATTTCGGTATGGCTTAACTACACAACAAAACTGGCAGTTAATGGCCAACCTTGCATTTGGAGTAACCACTTCGCACGACCCTTCAGCAAACACGGAAACCGTGTTTAGTATTTCTGAATTATTAAAAGCAGGGAAACTAACGGGTCCAAGGTTATATTCTACGGGTTTTATACTATATGGAGCCGATGGTGATTTTAAAGCTGTTATAAATAACTTAGAAGACGCAAAAAGTAGCATTAGACGCACCAAAGCTTTTGGAGCAAAAAGTGTAAAAAGTTATAACCAACCAAGAAGAGAGCAAAGACAGCAAGTTTTGCAAGCAGCGCGAGAACAAGGTATTAATGTAGTTCCAGAGGGCGGATCTACTTTTTTCCATAATATTTCAATGGTAATAGATGGCCATACAGGTGTTGAACACAACATTCCTGTTGCGCCTGTTTATAAAGATATTTTAGAAGTTTGGGGTAAAAGCAACGTTGGCTACACCCCTACTCTTATAGTTAATTATGGAGGGTTAAATGGCGAATACTATTACTACCAACGCGATAATGTTTGGGAAAATGAAAAACTATTGCAATTTACACCAAGAAGAATTGTTGATAGTCGTTCGCGCCATCGTACCATGGTTCCTGAAAAAGAATATGAAAATGGACATATTTTAGTTTCAGAAACTGCTAAAAAATTGAGTGATGCTGGTGTAAAAGTTAATATGGGAGCTCACGGACAATTACAAGGGTTGGGTGCTCATTGGGAAACATGGATGCTTAAACAAGGTGGAATGACCAATCTAGAAGCACTAAAAACTGCCACGATTAATGCAGCCGAGTATATTGGAGCTGGGGATGATGTAGGCTCTTTAGAAAAAGGGAAAATGGCAGATTTAATTGTGCTAACAGATAACCCATTAGACGATATTGAAAACACGCAAAGTATAGAAATGGTAATGGTGAATGGACGCCTATACGATGCAAACACCTTAAACGAGATTGGTAACCATCCAAAAGAACGAGCGCCATTTTGGTGGGAAAATAACAAGTACAATCAAGCTTTTCCTTGGCATCAAGAAACCGAAAGTTTTATGAGAGGTGGTTGTGGATGTCACGTAGGCCATCAATAAATTATGAACGTAAGAGCCTATTGGCAATTTTATAAAGATATTTTCCCCTTTATAGCAGCATTTGGGATAGTCTGTGCTATCGCGACCGATGTACTTTGGGCTTTTGCCCTTTTTTGTACCATAGGTTTGTTGTTTGGTTTTTTAGGTTTTCAGGTTTTTAAGAAGGGTGAATATTATTTTTATTACAACTTAGGAATTACCAAATGGAACTTACTAAAGATCAGTTTTTTTATTAATTTACTTATCGCAATTCCACTGTTTTCAATTTTATTAACCTGTTTTTTTATCATCCTTTTATAGCCACATTAACTCATAAAAAAGTTGGAGAACTTTCACACGGAGAACGCAAGTTTTTTGAAACGATTTTAATTAGCCATTTGCCGCATCCGTTTCTTATGTTAGACGAACCTTTTTCTATGTTAGAACCGCTTCAAACGAAAGCATTAAAAGAATTTTTACTGAAAATTTCAGAAACAAAAGGCATTATTATCACTGATCATTATTATACCGATGTGTTAGACATTACCACGAAAAACATTATCCTAAAAGATGGTAAAAGTATTGAAATACACTCTATTGAAGATTTGAAGAAAAACGAGTACCTTTCTAAAAACTAATCAAAATGAAAAAGCTAATCTTATTGTTTTCAATTTTAGCAGCTTTTAGCAGTTGTGAAAATAAAGTTGAAACTAAAACAGAACAGGAAACAAAACCAGTTGTTTCAGAAACTGACTACCTATCTTTTACAGATAAGGACGATCAATTTACCGGCGGTATTAAAATGATTCCTATAGAAACACCAAAAGGAACGTTTAATGTCTGGACCAAGCAAACAGGCAACAATCCAAAAATAAAAGTATTGTTATTGCACGGCGGCCCCGGAATGACACACGAAATTTATGAGTGTTTTGACGGCTACTTTCCGCAGGAAGGAATTGAATATTATTACTACGATCAATTAGGCAGTTACTACAGCGACCAACCAGACGACAAAAGCCTTTGGAAAACCGAACGCTTTGTTGAAGAAGTTGAGCAAGTGCGAAAAGCATTGGGTCTAAACAGTGATAACTTCTTTTTATTTGGACAATCGTGGGGCGGTATTTTAGCAATGGAATACGCTTTAAAATACCAGGAAAACCTGAAGGGACTAATCGTTTCAAATATGGTTCCTTCCATTCCCGATTATATGAAATATAATGAAGAGGTTTTAGCACCTCAGCTAGATTCTACCGTTTTGAAAAAGATTATGCAATATGAAGCTGCTGAAGATTATAGTAATGAAGAGTACCTGAATTTAATTATAGAAAATTATTACCCAAAACATGTAATCCGCATGCCTATGGAAGAATGGCCTAATTCTCTAAAAAGAGGCTTTAATCATTTAAATCCAGATGTGTATGTAACCATGCAAGGACCAAGTGAATTTGGAATAAAAGGAGATGCCACTTTAAAAGATTGGGATATAAAAGACCGTGCGCAAGAAATTACTGTCCCCACACTTTCAATAGGCGCTACATATGACACAATGAACCCTGAAGAAATGAAATGGCTCGCCAATAATGTTAAAAACGGTAGGTTCCATCTCTGCCCCGACGGAAGCCATCTTTCGCAATACGATGACCAAGAAGTTTTCTTTCAAGGATTAATTCAGTTTATACAGGATGTTGATTCTGGAAGTTTCAAAAAAGGATAAAAAAAAGGCCCCAATAATGGGGCCTTTTCTTAAATATTATATGATGAACGATTATCCTTTTGGCATAATTACTTTATCAATAACGTGAACAACACCGTTAGATGCATCCACATCTGCAGTTACAACTGTTGCCTTATTACCTTTGGCATCTTCAATCATAACGTTTCCATCTTTTACAGATAAAATAATATTTTCACCCTGTAAGGTAGTTACACGGTATTTATTGTCATTATCATTTATAGCTTTAACCAAAGCATCAGCTTTCCATTCACCGGAAACAACGTGATATTTTAATAACCCTTGAAGTTGAGTTTTGTTTTCATCCATCATTAAATTATCTAATGATTTTTTTGGCACAGCTTCAAAAGCAGTGTTTGTCGGTGCAAATACAGTATACTCACCTTCTTCCATAAATGTTTGAGCTAACCCAGCTTGCTTTAGTGCAGAAACTAATGTAGATAGGTTTTCATTACCCATAGCTTTAGATGCAATCGTGTTTTGTTCAAACTCTTTTTGAGCCATCATAGCTTCTTCCTCAGCCTTTTTCTGAGCTTCCATTTCCATTTTTTCAGCTTCAGCTTTTGCTTCGGCTTCTTTCTTTTTACCGTCATTACATGCTGTAAACAACATTGTTGCTACTGCAAGTGACATAATAATTGATTTAAATTTCATAACGTTGATTTTTGTTTTGTTTGTAACAAAGATAACACTGAGTTTCATAAGGTTGTATTAAACCTCCTTAATTTTAAGTTAAATATTTAGCATATTAATAGCTTAGCGAACTTTATCAAATAGTTATTTTATTAAAAAAACTTGATAAACTTGTAAAAGTTGTATATTTAAAAGCACATTTATAAAAATTATAGAAAATGGTAAAAGCTAAGTATCAAAATGTTTTGGATTTAGGCGAAAAATTAAAAATCCAAAATGGTGATGTAAAAGAAGAAAACGGGAAACTAAAAATTTGGGGTACCGCAAATACCCAATATGATAAAGACCGTTTGTGGGATGAAATTAAAAAGTCTGGTGGTGAAAACCCACAGGATATTGAAGCAGACATTAAAGTAGCAGATAAAAATGCGTATGCCTACCACACAGTTGAGAAAGGCGAATCGCTCAGTAAAATTTCAAAAAAATACTACGGTGATCCTATGAAATACAATAAGATTTTTGAAGCTAACCGCAATATATTAGATAATCCAGATGTAATACATCCTGGACAAGAACTCGAAATACCTAACAAGTAGACTCTCCCATATTAATTCAAAACCGGCTACCTATTCTTTATGGGTAGCTTTTTTGTTTAGAACAAGAATAAATTTCTACTATTTTTAAGGTATGGAAATAATCAATTCTCTTTCCCCTTATTTACTCGTTGGACTCTTTTTTTTAGGAGCAGCTGCCTTTACACTTTCTACTATTAGTGGTGGTGGCGGAGCTTTAATGCAGATACCGATTCTCAATTTTTTAATCGGAACTTCACAAACTGCTCCCGTTATTAATTTGGGTACTTTTATTAGTCGCCCAACACGTATTATTATCTTCTGGAAGCACATTGTATGGAAGGTGTTTTGGTTTTATGTTCCTTCGGCTATGATTGGTGCCGTTCTCGCTGCCTGGCTTTTTGCTGAAGTGAAGATTTATTGGGTACAAATTATCGTCGGACTATTTTTAGTAAGCACCTTTTTTCAATATCGCTTCGGAAAAAAGGAACGTTCTTTTGAAGTAAAACTTTGGTATTTTATCCCTCTTGGCTTCTTTATCTCCATAATAGGAACCCTAACCGGCGGAATGGGACCAATATTAAACCCATTTCTACTTAATGCAGGTATTGATAAAGAATCTCTCGTAGGAACCAAAGCCGCACAGTCTTTCTTTTTGGGTATTGCACAAATAGGCAGTTATGCTTTTTTTGGTTTATTGACCGATGAGCTTTGGGTTTACGGAATTGCAATGGGACTAGGTGCCATCGTAGGTAACCTCATCGGTAAATGGTTGTTACAGCGTATGAGCAAACTCGCCTTTAGAAAATGGGTGATCGCCATTATGGTGATTAGTGGGGTGGTTTTAATAGTAAAAGCTATGTCTGAAATATTATAGATATTAGTAAAAAACCTATTTACCTACTTTAAATCATTCTTCTAACTTACTTAATTGAAGACCCGCTATGAGATCCCAAAGCTCCTCGGAACTTGTAGCTTTACTTTTTACCGATACTCCATACCTATCCTTGTAAAGAAACCTTATTAAGTACTGTTTAGTAGCATTTAAATACTCTTCACGAGCATTTACACCATTATATTCCAAAGTTTTTTCATACCCAAAAGAACTTTCATGGTTCAGTTCCTTTTCTGCAAATTCACGATGTTGACGTATTTCATTATGTCCTTTTTCGGTACTGCCATCTATAATGTTAATGGGTACTTTTACGTCTCCTTTTTCATATCGAAGGGACGCAGAGTATAAATTATTGTTGCCAAAAGGGTTGGCTTCATAATAAGTAAGGGTTTATCCATTTACTTGTTTGGGTGGCAACCAACCCTGCCAAGGTTCTTTAGCAATGGGCAAAGTTGTTTTTTCACCGCTCTGTTCTATTCTATCTTCTTGCTTGGCCTCTTGTTTTTCCTTATCGCCAAAACCACAGGAAGTGAAGATTATAATCATCGTTAATACTAAGAAGTTTCTCATAATTATATTAATTAAGGATTATTATTTTAATTAAGATTATCCCCCACAACCAAGGGCTTCCATCTTTTGGCCAATTTCTAGGGATTTACCTAGTACAAATTCAGGATGGAAATGTGCTATTAAAAAAGAGATAAAAGACCCAAATGGATTATCACCGTTTTCATTATATAATGTTCTAAAAGGGCCGTATAACAATTCGTGAATCCATGTTTTTAGGTTTTTTATTACCGGGCGGGTTTCCGGTCCAAAAGTATCTATATCGGTCATGTATAGCTTGTAAAGCTCCCTGCTTAACTCACCTATCTCTTCATCGCCTGCGTTGGCCATCCCTTCTGGGCAATACATTATTGTGGTAGAACTGGCTATTGCCAAAAGTTGCATGCCGTACATGTCGTATTTTAACTTACAAGCAGAAATATCTTCTGTTTCTTGATTAAGTATTTCAAGATGGTACACATATGCCGACATCATGTAGATGCATTTCATTTGTGAATCCCATTCATTGAATGCATCAAGATTCTTTTTTTCTTCTTCCAGAAACTTCTTAAGGTTTTCCATAAATTCCCTTTGTTCCTCAGTCGGTTCTGGTACGTTTTCTTGATTTTCAGCTGTATGCTCTTCTCCATATGCCCCTTCTTCCGCATTTTGCTGAATAGCTTCCAAAATATTTATTTGTGAAGAAGCATTTGGGCTTATTAAACACAAAGTAAATAAAGACAATAAAAACAGTAAATTTTTCATTACAGTACAATTTTACGATGTCTCTATATATTGAATTTTTTAATAAAGCTTCATCACAAAAAGACACCTAATTACAATTGCCAATGTAAGCGAAGCCTTTAGAAATAAGTTGCAGATATGTTTCTATTGCTTGTAATTATGTAACATGTTTATTTTAATGTTTCACCGTTAAATATGAGGTTTTCAAAAAGTATGAAAAGACGTGTTTTCAAAAGAAAACACGGTAATATTTTAAAAACAAGCCATAAAAAAAGACCGCAACTTGCGGCCTCTTTTAAACTTAATTTTTTACCTAAGAAATCTCAATCGATCTCGCCGGTTTTTTCTTGGCTTCTTCCCGTTTGGGTAGCTCAATGTGTAAAATACCCTCGTTATATTTGGCTTGTATCTTGCTATCGTCAACAGATTCAGGCAAGGTAAAGCTCCGTTTAAAAGAGGAGTAACCAAATTCCCTACGGGTATAATTGTCCTCTTTTTCTTCGTCTTCTATTTCCATATCAGAAGAAATGGTCAAGACTTGGTTATCGATCTCTATATTGAAATCGTCTTTTTTCATTCCCGGTGAAGCCAGTTGTACTTCATAGGCGTCATCGGTTTCTGAAATATTAACTTTAGGAAGGCTCAAGCCAGTGTTAAAATTCGATTGGAAAACACTTGGCAGGTCGTTGTTTAGTAATTCGTCCATCCAGGAAGACCAAGTTGGAAACGTACCTGAAAGTCCTGCATTTGTATTTGCCAAACTTCTTTTTTTCGGTGATTTCATTAGCGTTGTCATGATCAAAAAATTTTAAGTTCAACATTAATTAATTTGTTGTTAATACTGCAAATTGTTTGCCATGAACAAACTAAATTAAATTTATCTGTCCAATTAAACCATTTTTAACAAAAAGAATGTATGTTTTGCAGTAAATGCAACTTAAGTCTGTCATTTTTTCAATAAAATTCATTCTGAAAAGTCATTTTGACATTTCCGGACTTCAGTTCAAAGAGCCATTATAAACCACTGATGTACCCTCCATACACATCCTTAAATTCTAACCCATCGCCCAAATTATGCTTGCTCAATTTTTTATATTCTGAAAGTGCCCATAATACAAACTCTTTGTAAAATGGTCTGTCTTTTGCTGAAATATCTGGTACGTGCTTTTTCAGCAATTGCTCTAATGGTTCAATCTTGTTGAGTTGACGTTTATATTCAGTATCGGATAGCGTATCCAAGAGTTCAAAACCGCTTTCTTCAAAAAACCAAGCGACAACATTGGCGTAGGGGTCTACATCGCTTTCTTTATGTAGTTTCTCTATTTTCGGAAAATAGTTTTCAAATTGCGACTTAACAGCACTGTTAATCAATTGTTCAGCAACCTCGCTAGCGCCTTCTTGTTCGCCTTCATACACCAATTCTACTTTTCCAGTAATGGCAGGGATAATACCCATAAAATCACTTAACCTGACTGAAGTTTTTTCTTCTCCATTTTGCAACGCCCGTCTTTCAGCTGTACTTAATAAATTTTCGAAAGCGGTAATACTAAGTCGAGCACTCACCCCACTTTTAGCATCAATAAACTCACTTTTACGGGCTTCAAAACTTATTTGTTCTACAATATCTTTTGCCAATTCAGGGACGTAAATTTTTTCTTTGGTTGCAGAAGCTTCCGCGGTTTCCTGTTCGGTAATGGTTCGTGCAGTTTCAATATCATCTGGATAATGCGTCAATATTTGCGAACCAATTCTATCTTTTAATGGTGTTACAATACTTCCTCGATTGGTGTAATCTTCCGGGTTTGCAGTAAACACAAACTGAACATCCAACGGCATCCGTAATTTAAAGCCACGAATCTGTACATCGCCTTCTTGTAAAATATTGAACAGTGCTACTTGTATGCGTGGTTGTAAATCGGGCAATTCGTTAATAACAAAAATGCTTCGGTTAGCACGTGGAATCATCCCAAAATGAATCACACGGTCATCAGCATAGGTCAGTTTTAAATTGGCAGCTTTAATAGGATCCACATCTCCTATAATATCGGCCACAGTAACATCAGGCGTTGCCAGTTTTTCTGAAAAACGTTCATCACGATGTAACCATTCAATAGGTGTTTTATCGCCTTTTTCTTGCACAATTTCTTTAGCATACCGTGAAATAGGGTGAAAAGGATCATCATTAATCTCACTGCCTGCAACAACAGGAATGTATTCATCCAACAAGGAAACCATTTGTCGTGCCAAACGGGTTTTGGCCTGGCCTCGTAACCCAAGAAGATTTATGTTGTGTTTAGAAAGGATGGCACGTTCCAATTCTGGAATAACGGTATAATCGTAACCGTGAATTCCTTCAAAAACGGTTTCTTTTTTTAATAATTTCTGAAGTAAATTTCTGCGTAATTCTTCTTTTATGGTTTTGTATTCAAATCTGGCTTTTTTTAAGTCACCGAAGGTTTTTATATTCTCTATTTTCATATTTTCTTTTTCTAAGTACTATCTTATTCTTTTTCTTCTGTTGGTCTCATAATCAGTAAAAATCATTTCTCCTAATCCTTTCAAACCAGTGTAAAATGCCTTCCCTTGATTGGCGACTGTAAATTGATCCACAAACTGCATTAAGTAAGGATCTTCGGCAATCATAAAGGTGGTAATAGGAATGTGCAGTTTACGAGCTTGACGCGCCATCATATAACATTTCTTTACAATGTTTGGGTCGAGCCCAACACTGTTTTTATAATACTCACCATTAGGAAGCTGCATACAGCTTGGTTTTCCATCGGTAATCATAAAAATCTGTTTGTTGGTATTTCGTTTTCTGCGCAGCATATCCATGGCTAACTGCAATCCTGCAACTGTATTCGTATGAAACGGCCCTACGTTTAAATAGGGTAAGTCTTTAATTTTTATGGGCCAAGCATCGTTTCCGAAGACTAGAATATCCAACGTATCTTTTGGATACCGGGTAGTAATCAACTCAGAAAGTGCCATTGCAACTTTTTTGGCAGGTGTAATGCGATCTTCACCATATAAAATCATACTGTGGCTAATATCGATCATCAACACCGTGCTCATTTGTGACTTGTGCATAGACTCTTCAACCACTAGATCTTTTTCTGAAAGATTAAAGCCATCAATCCCGTGATTAATTTGAGCGTTTTTTAAGCTTTCGGTCATGGAAATCCGTTCTAACGGATCTCCAAATTGATAATTTCTAAACTCTCCTGCTTGCTCATCACCTTGGCCAATATATTTAGTTTTATGATTTCCACCAGCACTTCGTTTTAATTTTCCGAAAATCTGTTCCAAAGCACGTTTCCGAAGTGAACGCTCCAATTTTTCGGTAATCGAATTTTTGCCTTCCTCTTTACCACCACCTTTTCCATCGGGACGGAATTCTTCACGGATGTATCCTTTCTTTTTCAGGTCTTTAATAAAATCGTCTATGGTGTATTCCGAAGTAGTGAGATTATACTCTTCATCCAACTGTCGTAACCAATCAATCGCTTCATCAAAATCACCTGATGTATGCGTAATTAATTCCTGAAAAATTTCGAAAAGTCGTTCAAAGGGAGATTGTTCCTTTGGGTCATGTTTTGTAAAAACAAATCCCGTCGGCCTATTTTTCTTCTTCATACCTTAAAGATACCAATTTTATAAAGAAAAAAATATACGTATTAACAGCCTTTTAAGACTTGCTCTTTCACATTTTCTTAACTTTATAAGTTAATTTTTATTTCTGAAAAAACCAATCGATGAAAAAACTATTCCTTTTTACATTTTTACTGTTTTCATTCTCTTCATTTTCGCAACAACTTTCAATGGATATTATGAAAGACATGAAACCTCGAAACATTGGTCCTGGTGGCATGTCCGGTCGTGTTACTGCCATTGATGTTGTAACTGACAACCCTGACATTATGTATGTGGGGACAGCTTCCGGTGGCTTATGGAAAAGTAACAGTGGAGGGATAAAATGGAATCCTATTTTCGACAATCAACCTACTGCTTCTATCGGTGCGGTGGCTATTCAACAATCCAACCCATCTGTAATTTGGGTAGGAACCGGAGAAGGAAACCCAAGAAACAGTTTAAATGGTGGGTATGGAGTTTATAGATCACTCAATGGCGGAAAGACATGGCAATCTATGGGATTGGAAAAAACCCGCCATATTCACCGTATTATTATTGACCCAACCGACCCAAATACGATATATGTTGGAGCCATTGGTTCGCCGTGGGGTGAACATCCTGAACGTGGTGTTTTTAAAACTACCGATGGCGGGAAAACTTGGAATAAAATCCTTTTTGTAAATAATAAAACTGGTGTTGCCGATATGGTGATGGATCCTACCAATCCTAATAAATTAATGGTTGCCATGTGGGAACACAAGCGCGAACCGTGGTTTTTCACCTCTGGTGGTGAAGGCAGTGGTTTGTACGTAACCTACGATGGTGGCGAAACTTGGGAAGAACGAACCGATAAAGACGGCTTGCCAAAAGGTGATTTGGGACGAATTGGGGTAGCCATTGCACCTAATAAACCTAACATTGTATATGCTTTGGTAGAGTCTAAAAAGAATGCCTTATACAAAAGTGAAGACGGTGGTTTTACCTGGAAGATGATCAATAACGATATGAGCGAAATTGGAAACCGTCCTTTTTATTATGCTGAAATTTACGTAGACCCCGAAAATGAAAATAGAGTGTTTTCAGTATTTACGTATGTGAATGTTTCGCAAGATGGCGGAAAGAGTTTTGAGCAATTAATGGGGGCTTATGGCGTCGATAATGGCGTGCACCCCGATCATCACGCGTGGTGGATTCATCCTGAAGATGGAAGCTTTATGTTGGATGGAAACGACGGTGGACTCAATATTACTCACGACGGTGGTGAATCGTGGCGCTTTATAGGAAACCTTCCTGTTGCGCAGTTTTACCATATTGCTGTGGATAACGAGTTTCCGTATAACGTATATGGTGGTATGCAGGATAATGGTAGCTGGCGAGGTCCAGCTTATGTTTGGAAAGACCAAGGAATTAGAAACAGCTATTGGCAGGAAATTAGTTTTGGTGATGGGTTTGATGTAGTTCCAGATCCAGATGACAGTCAATATGGATGGACGATGAGCCAACAAGGGTATGTAAGTAGATACGATCATATCACTGGAAATAATTATACCGTACGCCCTACACACCCAGATCCTGATATGCATTTACGTTTTAATTGGAACAGTGCCATAAATATTGACCCTTTTAATTCAAACACTTTGTACTTCGGAAGTCAATTTGTACATAAAAGTACCGATAAAGGGCTCGCTTGGGAAGTAATTTCACCAGACCTTACTACCAACGACCCTGAAAAACAAAAACAAGATGAAAGTGGCGGATTAACGTTAGATGCTACTGGCGCCGAAAATCACACTACTATTTTAGTTATTGAGCCTTCCCCAGTTGAGCAAAATATGCTTTGGGCAGGAACTGATGACGGGCGCGTACATTACACACAAAATGGAAGAAATAGTTGGACAGATGTTTCAAACAATATTCCTGGATTACCTGAAGGTAGCTGGATTGTACAAATAAAAGCTTCCAATAAAAATAAAGGTGAAGCGCTTTTGGTTGCTAACGATTACCGACGCTTTAATTACACCCCATATGCCTATAGAACGACTAATTACGGAAAAACTTGGAACCGAATCGTTGATGAAGACGATGTTATAAGCTACACGTTAAGCATCGTAGAAGACCCAAAAGAAAAGAATCTATTATTCTTAGGAACTGATGATGGACTGTATGTTTCAATTGACGCTGGAAACAACTGGCAAAAATGGACTCACGGTTTTCCTACGGTTTCAGTAAAAGATTTAGTAATTCAGCCGAGGGAACATGATTTAGTTATAGGAACCTTCGGAAGAGCGGCTTGGGTATTGGATGATATTCGTCCATTACGGGAGATTGCTCGTAACAAATCAGTCTTAGATCAAAATAGTAAGCTGTTTGAAGCCCCTACCGCTTACGAAGCTTCTTATCAACAGCCCACTGGCAGCCGTTTTGGTGCAGATGCACTATTCAATGGAGAAAATAGAAGTAGCGGAGCCTTATTTAAGTATTACTTTAAAAAGGATGACAGTGAAACAACCGAGAAAGATGAAAATGAAGAGGGTTCTGAAGAAAAAGAGGAAACAGACGACACAGCTTCCGAAGAAAAAATGGATGGCAAACACAAGGACAGCTTGTATTTAAGAATTTACGATGGTTCCCGTTTAATTAGAACCTTAAAACAGAAAAAACCGGACAGTACAGGTATTTACACGTGGCGATGGCGTATGAATGAAGCCGGTGTAGACCGTCCTTCTCGTTCTATTAGAGATAGAAAAAACGAACCGAGTGGTACTTCGGTAAAGCCTGGAACTTACAGAGCGGAGCTTTCATATAACGATGAAACCTCAACCAGTTTAATAACCGTAAAAAGCGATCCAAGGCTTACTGTTTCAGAAAAAGCTATTAACGAGGCTTACACTGCTTCAAAAGAATTGGAAAAAATGACCCAAACTGCTGCCGATGCAGTAAAGCAATTGGTGGAAAGTAAAAACACGGCAGAAGATTTCAGAAAAAAATTAAAAGAAAACGCTTCAGAAGAAAAAAAATACAAAGACGAAATTAAAGCCAGTAAAGAGATTGTGAAGAAAATAGACTCAGTCATTACTATCTATTTAGGCAAAGAAGACGATAGGCAAGGTATTGTGCGCAGTACAGAGCCTAATGTAATGCAACGCATTGGTCAAGCAAGATGGTATAGTGGCAGTCGTCCTAATGGAATGACAGCTACAGAACAACGGTTAATGCAACACGCCAAAAATGCATTAGCCGAAGCATTAAAAGCCACCAACAATTTCTTTGTAACCGAATGGCCAGAATATAAGTCTAATATGGAAAGTATAGAGTTGTCCCCATTTAAAGAAACAAAAACCTTCGAAACCAATTAAACAACCAATATGATGAAAAAACTCTTAGTAATCAGTCTCGGTTTGCTTCTTTTCTATTCCTGTAAGGAAGAGAAAAAAGAGGAAACCGCACAAGTGGAAGAAATCAAACAGTATTCCATTGAACAGTTTATGGACAACGAGAATGCCTATGCAAATGGGTATTCGCCAGACAAGTCCAATGTATTAATGACCAGCAACCGTTCTGGCATTTACAATATGTACTCGGTACCAGCCACTGGCGGTGAAATGACGCCTATTACCCAATCGGATAGTGCTTCGGTATATGGTATTTCATATTTTCCTGAAGACGACCGTATTTTATTCCGTATGGATGGGAATGGTGATGAAATTTTCAAGATTTATATGAAAGATAGCACCGGAATTAAAGCTTTAACACCCACCGAAAAGGTTCGTGCATTGTTCCGTGGTTGGGCAAAAGACGGAAAAAGCTTTTTCTACGGAAGTAATGAACGTGATTCCAAATTTATGGATCATTATGAAATGGATATAGAAACGTTTACACCTAAAGTAATCTATAAAAATGAAGACGGAATGGAATTTGGCGGAATGAGCGAAGACCGAAAGTACATCGCCTTAGGAAAAGCCATTAACACCAATGATAGTGATTTATATATTCTGAATACCGAAACAGGTGAAAGAACGAAAATCAATGATTCGTTAAGCGGAAATTCGCCTGAGGATTTTTCACCAGACGGAAAATCACTGTACTACACAACCGATGCCGATGGTGAGTATAGTACGCTTATGAAGTATAATATAGCTGAAGATACTTCGGAAAAAGTTGCTGAACGCGATTGGGACATTACTGGTTTTTATTTTACCCATAACGGCACCTACCAGCTTATGTTTACCAATGAAGATGCAGAAACCAAAATGGAAGTGAAAGAAGTGGCTAGCGGAGATGTAATAGACTTTCCTGAAATTGAAGGACAGAGCATTAACAGCGCTAGTTTTTCTAGGGATGAAACCATGGCTTTACTTAGAGCTGGAGGATCACATACGCCAACAAATTCGTATTCGTATAATTTAAAAACCAAAAAGCTTAACCAACTTACTGATGTATTAAACGATGAAATAGACGGAGACGATTTAGTCTCTGCTGAAGTCGTTCGTTTTAAATCGTTTGATGGATTGGAAATTCCTGCAATCTATTATCAACCTAAGCAAGCAAGTGCCGAAAATAAAGTTCCGGCGATGGTTTGGGTTCACGGTGGTCCTGGCGGACAATCAAGACAAGGCTTTAACTCGACTATTCAATATTTGGTAAACCATGGGTATGCAATTTTAGCGGTAAACAACCGCGGAAGTAGTGGTTATGGTAAGTCTTTTTACAAAATGGACGATCAAAACCATGGCGATAAAGATTTAAAAGATTGCATTGCCGGGAAAGATTGGCTAGCTGAACAAGACGTTATTGATGGAGATAAAATTGGAATCATTGGTGGTTCGTATGGCGGATATATGACGATGGCAGCATTGACATACGCCCCAGAAGAATTTGATGTAGGTGTGAATATATTTGGTGTAACAAATTGGTTACGAACGCTAAAAAGCATTCCACCGTGGTGGGAATCATTCAAAGAGGCACTTTATACTGAAATGGGCGACCCAAATACAACAGATTCTGTAAGGTTAAGAGAGATTTCTCCTCTATTCCATACTGATAAAGTAACAAAACCCCTTATGGTATTGCAAGGAGCGCAAGATCCTCGTGTATTACAAGTGGAAAGTGACGAGATTGTTGCCGGCGTTAAAAAGAATGGTGTACCTGTAGAGTACGTTCTTTTTGAAGATGAGGGCCACGGTTTTGTTAAAAAAGAAAACCAAATTGAGGCTTATGGAAAAATTAAAGACTTTTTGGATAAATACCTAAAAGGCGAAGGCCAACAAGGTATGGATACAGGAATGTAGTTAAAACGCTTCAATTTCTAATTAATAAATAGTATACTGGTGGTGCAATTCTAAAAAGAGTTTTGCCACCAGTATTATTTTAAAAAAAAAGATTAGCATGCTTAAGAGATTTATTTCAATTTCAATTATTTTTTTATCAATTACTTCTGCAATAGCCCAAAATACGGCGGAAGACGAGTTAGGGAGTTGGTATATTTTGGCCACCAACAGTAAAGTTTCAGAAAAATTAAGTATTCAAGCACAAACCCAATTTAGGTTTTATGAGCTTGCAAGTGAATTGCAGCAGTTTAAAATAAGAACAGGTGCAAAATACCGTATTATGGAAGGACTTTCTGTAGGAGTTGGATATGCCTATTTCAGAAATGATTTTTCATATTTATCAGAAGCCCCACCTTCCTTTGATGAGCATAGAATTGTTGAAGATGTTTATCTAGACCATAACGTAGGTAATGTTAACGTAGATCATCGTGCAAGATTTGAAAATAGATTTATTGTTCAAGACCAAGGTACAGACACTAGACACTGGTTTAGGTACATGGTTAAATTAAGCTATCCCTTTCTTGATAGATGGAGTGCAGATGTATATAATGAAATTTGGTTAAATGTAGGCGACGAACCTACTTTTGCCCAGAATTGGTTAGGGTTTGGCTTAGGATACAAGTTTAATGACCTTATTAAATCAAGAGTTGGTTACCAGAGAATACACTTGGACGGACCAGATTTTGATAGAATTTTGATAGGAATCACGTTTACACCCGACTTTACTAAACAAACCAGCACACCATGAATGTAGAAAAGGTATCCTTTAAAAATAAAGAAGGCCAAGAATTAGTAGGCCGTTTAGAACTTCCCGCAAATCGGCACCCGCATAATTTTGCACTTTTTGCACATTGTTTTACGTGCACTAAAAATTTATCTGCCGTTCGGAATATTAGTCGGTCACTTACCGCCAAAGGTTTTGGCGTACTTCGTTTCGATTTTACGGGTTTAGGGGAAAGTGAGGGCGATTTTGAGGATACCAACTTTTCTGGAAACGTAGAGGATCTAGTTGCTGCAGCCAATTATCTGTCAGAAAACTATCAAGCCCCTTCCCTACTAGTAGGGCATTCTTTAGGCGGAGCAGCCGTTATTTTTGCAGCAGCTGAATTAAGTTCTGTACAAGCAGTGGCTACTATTGCAGCACCTAGTAACCCTATTCACGTTAAGCATTTATTAAAAAGTGACTTACAAACTATTGAAAAAGAAGGAGTAGCAGAAGTACAATTAAGCGGACGCAACTTTACCATTAAAAAGCAATTTTTAGACGATCTTGAAAATAAATCATTACCAGAAACTGCTAAAAGTATTCGTAAAGCACTGTTAGTGTTACATTCACCACAAGATGAACTAGTAGGCATCAAGAATGCTGAAGAGCTTTACATAGCTGCCCATCATCCTAAAAGCTTTATTTCGCTAGATGGTGCCGATCATTTATTAACCGAAAAAAAAGATTCTGAATATGTAGGAAGTGTAATCGCCGGATGGGTTTCTCGATATGTTGAAATACCTTCAGAAGAAAAAATCACCTCAAAGCACGATGTAGTAGCTAGTTTAGATATTGACGAGGGGTTTACCACCCGAATGAAAATAGGAGATCATTATACCTTTGCAGATGAGCCAGAAAGCTTTGGCGGTAATAACTTTGGACCTTCCCCTTATGAATTAGTCTCGGCTGGGCTTTCAGCTTGTACAGCGATGACCATACAAATGTACGCCAAACGTAAAAAATGGGACGTTCAAAATGTAGAAGTGCATACGAGTTACGATAAACAACATGTTACCGACTGCGAAAACTGTGAAGACGATACTGCCAAAATCGATACGTTTACTCGTGAGATTAAGTTTGAAGGCGAGTTGGATGAAAAACAAATAAAACGTTTATTACAAATAGCCGATAAATGCCCTGTGCATAAAACGCTGCATAGCGAAACACAAATAATTACTTCTTTGATTAAGTAATATGAATTTAAAAAGTTCAAAACGATTTGAAGTTACGGTAGAAGGTACCCACGCTGTTTATCTTCCTGAAGAAATAGTTACGCCATTTCTTCAAGGAAATAACACTCGCGTTAAGGTAAAAGCATTTTTTGAAGAAAATGAAATTGAATTTCACGCTGCCTTACGGAAACGATTGGGGCGTTATGTGATGACTTTTGGAAAAAGATATCAAAAAGAATTGGGCATTTTCCCTTCCGATTATTTTCAAATGGAATTGTTTGAAGACACCACTAAATACGGTGTATTAATGCCCAAAGAAATGGAAGCCGTTTTTGAAAGCGATCCAGAAGCTTTAGAAATCTTCGAAAATTTTTCTGATGGAAAAAAACGCTCGCTCATTTATTATGTTAAACGTTTTAAAACATCACAAACCCGTATTGATAAAGCCTTAATGATTTCTGAAAACATTAAAATGGGTATTATCGACCAACGGGAGTTGGTGAAAAAGCATTATTAAGCTTATTTTAAAAATGAATGAAATGCTAAGATTTTTTTAAAATGTTGGCTATGGTTGCCATTCCCCTTACCTTTAATCTAACTGAAACCAAAAACATAAAATTTTATAACCCATGAAAAAAGTAAGTATATTATTTTCAGCTCTTGCTGTAATGGCTTTTACAAGTTGTAATGACGGTAAAAAGAAAGATAGTGAAGAGATGGACACGATGGAGCAGTCTGATATGGAAAAAGACGAGATGATGAAAGAAAAAGAAGATATGATGAAGGAAAAAACAGTCTCTTTTAATTTAGAATCTAAAAGTGAAAGCAACGCAACGGGAAAAGTTTCTTTTAGAGAAAAAGATGGCGTAGTAATGATGGAAGCAAAGTTAGTAGGGCTTAACCCTGGAACCCATGCAATTCATATTCACGAAAATGCAGATTGTTCTGCCCCCGATGGGAAATCGGCAGGAGGACATTGGAACCCTACCTTTGAAAACCATGGTAAATGGGGCGATGCAGAAGGGTACCATAAAGGTGACATAGGAAACTTTGAAGTCGATGAAAATGGTGATGGATCTATTTCTATGCAAACCGACGAGTGGTGTATAGGTTGCGATGATTCCAATAAAAACATTTTAGGAAAATCTATTATCGTTCATGAAGGAGCGGATGATTTTACTTCTCAACCTTCAGGTGCAGCTGGAGCTCGTGTTAGCTGTGGCGGAATTATTGAATAATAAAATATAAGTATATATTTAAAAAAAGACCCTTTGTTTAAAGGGTCTTTTTTATGCTGTATATATGTTTCTTTTTAGGGACTTTAATGTTTACTGTATGTTTCATATATACCAACATTTAAATTAATCCAAATATGATGCCAAAATAAGCCCCGTATGGAAATCCATACGGGGCTTATTGTCAATTACTATTCTGCTTTTATTAAAGCAAGTTATTTACTTATTGCTTAACAATTCGTTTTACAATATTAGCATCGGTAGCTTCAATTTTTACAAAATACATGCCTGAGGCGTATTGATCCATTGAAATTAAAGTTTCTACTCCTGAATTTTCAAGGTTAATGGTTTGTATTATTCTACCATTAACATCTGTAATAGTAGCAGCTCTTAACTCTTTATTACTCTTGTTCTCAAGTGTTACTTGACCATTTGTTGGATTAGGGTACAATGACACATTATTGTAAAATTCTGCATCACCTACTCCTAAAATGATTTCAATAGCTACATTAAATGTACAAATAGCTTCATTGTCGCCATCTGAGGCTGTCATAGTCACTACCGTAGTACCTTCCCCTATTTGAGTTCCTGGTGCAGGATCTTGAGTTATAGAAGGAGTATCAACACAATTATCTGTTGCAGTTGTATCTCCGGTATAATCCGGCAGTGTGAACATTTCACCTTCATTAATGCTTTCTGAAACATCACCTGGACAAGTAACCTCAGGGGCAATATCCTCTACAGTTACCTCAGCAGCTGTGCGTGCTGCTAAACACCCTTCAAAAGGTGATACATTGATATCATCGTTTGGAACACCATAATCTGATGTCTCGCAAACACCACTCCAATCAGCAGCACTATCAGTATCGCCAGTTCTTCTAAAAGAACCTCCACAATCTGCTAATAATGATGCTCCGTCACCAGACCAATCTAAATCGGCAGCCGTTACGGCAAATCCATTGATTGTTACGTTAAGTCCAGCAATTTGGGCAGCAGTAAAGTTCCAGAATACAGAATCTACTACATTGCCATCTGCATCTATAATAATAATCCAACCAGTACCGTCATTGTCCCAGAATAAGTTATTACCCCAGTAATCAGCACCTCCATCGTCATTGAACTGAACTACGGAGTTACTACTCATTTGCCCTAAAGTGTTTGTAATAGGGTTCATTGCATTTATATCGTTATAAGGATCTTCACTTACAGCCACTGTATAGCTAGAGTAATCTTCTGATACCCCTACGTTCTGTATTTCAAATCTATCTGGTGTTTCTAAAGTAAGTTCAGAAATAACCAATTTAGAAAGTGGAGCATCAGGGTTTTCCTGAGCATAGACCGTTGTAGTCCCTGTTGGTGTAAACGTATACGATTCACCTTCAAAAAGTAAGTTTCCGCCAAATTCAGCATCATACCAACCTATTACATTATTAGAATCACTTGGTGTAGCTGTAACGGTAACTTCATCCCCGATACAGAAATCTGAAACACCTTGTGTAGTAGGTCCGTCAGGTATTGCTAGTACTTCAATAGTATCAGTATCAGTAGAAGCAGTTGTACATTGACCTTCCGGTACTTCGTACGAAATAGTATGTACTCCAACCCCTGCTGCTGAAGGATCGAATGAATATGTTAAGCCATTACCATCATCGGTTACGCCTGGACCGCTATAAACGCCGCCAACTGGGCTTCCTCCTCCTAAATCGGTAAGTGTTTCAGAACTTGCACAAACATCTGCAGGAGCATTAAATTGTGCTTCAGATGGAGGGAGATCAAATGCTTCAGTACCATCACCTCTACTACCTGAAGAACCTTGGCTTGCACTAAACCCTAATCCTCTTTTTGCAAAAGCTTCCCATATTAGACATTCATTGGCACCTCCATATATAGCTTGATCTGCTGCTATTATAGCGTCACGACCATCCACAAAACCTGGGCTACAAGGTTGTAATTTCATACCTTCTGTAACCAAGGCTAAAGCCATTATATTTCCAGCATCCTGAGTTACGTCTCCTGTGAAATTATAATAATCTGGATCAAAACCATGTTCATCAATTAATGTCCAAGTCATTTCCCAAAGCATTTCTGCCCAAACAGAACCTACACCGTGAGGAACTGCTGCTGTTTTTATAAAATCATAGGTTTGTGGGTTCACTCCCATATCAGTGCTATAAGGATAATCACGTATTCCACCTCCGCCTTGACCTTGACCAAAAAGGTAGGTTCCAACAGCTCTAGAGTCGGCACCTGTATCGCCTGGCTCTATAGTTAATATAGTTCCAAAAAAGTCACTCCATCCTTCTCCCATTTGCTCTGAATTTTGCAAGCAACCTGCTGCTGCTGCACCACCGGTTAAACGGTTTGAAACTCCATGTCCATACTCGTGTAAAATCACTAAGTTGTCAAAATCACCATCTTTATCACCACAAATATACATCTGCATTGTTGGGTTTCCTCCATCTGGAGGAGTACCAAAATTAGCGTTACAAGTTCCAGAACCATCTTGTGCTTCAGCATTGACAGAGTCGCTTCCTAATCCACCGTTTCCGTAATTGTTTTCCTGGAAATTTCCGCTTACGTCATCAAAACCAAACTGATACATTATATCATGAAATACATTGTTCATATAAAACAGGTTGGTTATTGCTGCATCTTCATATTGATTTGCCCCAGTATAAATTTGACTAAAAGGATAACCTGAAAAGTCTAAGCTCGTTCCTGCATCTGGCTGATAACCAGGGTTATTACCATCTTCGTATGCATTTACATTATTTCCTCTTGTTGTTGTAAATTCTGCACCGGGAGTTCCATCTGTATCATGCCATCCAAATGGAGAAGCAATATCATCTGCCGGTTGTACCTCTACACTTCTTGAACCATAATATGGGCTTTCTAATGGAAGTGCAAATACCTCATAACATTCCGTACAGCCGCCTTCTTCTACATTCGCTTTTAATTCGTCATAGTTTGGAATATCGAACAGGTTAGTGTTATAATTAAGCTCTTGAGTATCATTACTGTGATCGTGGTTGATTTCGCAGCTTACAATCCAGTTTTCTTTATTAACGATTGCTCCTGTTGAAGCATTTACACATAAGCTCCACCAGTCTTGTTGGCTTTTTTCTTGAATCGATATATCCCATGCTAAAATCAATTCATTCGCATCGGTAAGAGCATACATCAATTTTGCAGGGATCTCACTCAAGGAAATTCCTCCTTTACTCAATAAGATCTCTTGGCTTGGTCCATTTTTTCTTTGAAGTTCGGAAAGAGGTCCATTAATGGTATAGCCTAATTGACTAGCTGCAGATTGAACCGCATTACTTGCAGAAATTGAAGGGGTTTTTGACCCGATAACTTTTTCAGAAGCATTTTTAATGAAGTTTATACTACTCGACAATGTTTTTCCACTTGGTAGTATGTGCAAATCAGACTCAGTTCCATTTATTTGAATTCCATTTAAGGTTTGATTAAAATAAATATGCTGAATTCCACTAACTTTACTAATGTGTTGGCTTGTCACCTCCCATTTTGTGTCTTGTTGTGAAATCTCTCTGTTTTCAAGTTTTTGCTGAAACTCAGCTCGTAGGTTTTGAGTAAAGTCTTGAGCGTAAAATTGTGTACTAAAAGCACAACTTAACAACAAAAACAAACTCAGCGTAATTTTTTTCATAGAAAAGTAAGTTTAGTAAATAGGTTAATTTCTGTAAAACTATGAATATTTACATATTATCCAAATTTTATAATGTTATAGCTTATATTTTAACACTTTTTCAGTGATTAACTTTTTTTAATATTTTTTTATTAAAGGTGTTCTAGGGTTACTTAAATTAATTTGATGCATTTTTTTATTATAAATCTTAATTATTGCTACATAACTAAAAGGATTGAATTAATTTATTTATTTTAGCGTGGACTCAAAATTAGACAATGAAACAACCAGATGAATTGATCCTTTCCATGCAGGATGGAAACGAAAAAGCCTTTTCTAAACTTTACACTATGTATTCTGAAGCTTTATTCGGAATTATTTATAGCATCGTTTTAGACGAAGCTGTTGCAGAAGAAGTAATGCAAGATGTATTTATAAAAATTTGGGACAACTCAAAATCCTATAATGTAAAAAAAGGACGGTTCTTTACTTGGATACTCAATATTGCCAGGAATACAGCCATTGACAAGACACGTTCTAAGGCTTATAAAAACTCTAAGAAAAACCTTAGTACAACTAATTTCGTAGATATTATAGCTACGTCCGATAACTTAAACAGGAAGACTAATGCTATTGGAATCAAGAAATATTTAGATGCCTTAAAGCCTGCCTGTATTAAAATAATAGACTTTTTAATTTTTAAAGGGTATACGCAAAAAGACGCTGCCAAAGAAATGGATATTCCGTTAGGAACATTAAAAACCCGCAACAGAAAATGTATGCAGGATTTAAAAACAATCGTATTAGGATAACATGAACGTACAAGAACTTATAGAGTCAGGAAACTTGGAATTATACGTCGCCGGATCTTTATCTATTGAAGAATCTAGAGAGGTAGAAGAAGCCATTGAAAAACATCCTGAAATAAAACAACAAGTAGAAATGATAGAAGCTGGTGTAATTACATTGGCCGAAGCTGTTTCCCCTCCACTTTCTGCCCTTATTTGGTCACAAATAGTAGATAACATTAGAAAAGTGAAATCACTTTCAGACAGCAAACCCTCAACCAATTGGGGCGCTATTACAGGCTGGGCTGCAGCTATATTGGCATTTGCCGGTATCTTTTGGATGCTCAAAGAAAAAAACGACCTTCAAGATCGTGTACAGTACACCACAACGCAAAATACAGTTTTAGAAGAAAAAGTAACTAATGCAGAAACCCAATTAGCAGATGCAAATGAGGTATTGGATGTTATACGCTCAAAAGAATACAACAGTTATACTTTACCTGGTAATCAAGCTGTAGCACCACAAGCATTCGCCAAGGTATATTTTAACAAGAAAGATAAAATTGCTTATATAGATGCCAAAGGCTTACCAGAAGCTCCTCGGGGTAAAGTATATCAAGTATGGTCATTAACCATGCAGCCACTTACCCCTACAAGTGTTGGGTTACTTGATGCTAGTAGAGAAACTAAAGATAGACTCTTTAGAGTAGATATGAGCCAAGTAGCAAGCACCGAAGCTTTTGGTATTACTTTAGAGCCTGAAGGCGGAAGCGAAACCCCTACAATGGATCAATTATATACGTTAGGGCAAGTAGCTCCTTAATGAAAAAATAATCATCTTTAAAATTAAAAACTCTGCATAATCTGCAGAGTTTTTCTGTATATATCTAACTGGTTATATTTTATAAAAGAATAGGTTTAAGGCAATGGTTTTTTTAATGCTTTCAATTAATCTGAAACTCTTAGTCATTGATATAGACTATAGCTACATACTTAAGAAAAATAAAAGCACCCTCTCTAAAATGGAGAAGGTGCTTAACTAACAAAAAAACTCTGAAAAAACCGGCATAACCAGTTGTTGATCCTATAACTGTCTATAGGTAATCAACCTTTCTACATATATGTACGAGGATTAGCCAGTTACGGTTTTATAATTGTGCTATTTTTTTTGACAAAACAGGCCCCATTTCATAAGATGCTCCAGATAGCTCTTCCTTTACGGGTTTTACTTTCTCTTTTTGCCCATTAGCTTTATATACCAAAGCTGAATAATATTGTGCCATAGGTTCAAAGGTTTTACCCTCAACATGCTGTTCAATTGCTTTTAAAGCCTCTTCTTTATTTCCAGCCTTTAGTTGAGCCAACGACAATAGACTATAGGTTTCAGGGGTTGCACGGTTGTCAACTTCTTCTTTAGCCAGTTCTAATGCTTTTTCAGGGTTGTTTTCTGCATAATATTCTATTAAATAGGCATTGTACATTCCCTTATAATCATTTTCTGAAAGAGCGGTAAGAAACTTTTCGCTATAGTTTTCAGCTTTAGTTGCGTCATTATTAAATTCCGCCATTTCAGCTTTTAGCAGATAGTAATCTGGCGATTTGTGGTTTACCATCACCGAGTCTAATATACGATTGGCTTCCTCTGTATCTTTTTCAAAAGAATAAGCTATCCACGCCAAGCCTTTTTTTGCGTAGGCGTTGTCAGGGTCTAACGCTAATGTTTTTAAATAATACTTATAGGAATCTTCAATCCTCCCGGCATGTCCGTAAAAATCTCCTAGGTTACTATAACTCCACACCATTAGGGACTTATCGCCGCTAGATTCGGCTAACTTTACAGCTTTTTCCATATAATTAATAGCTCCATCTAGATTTCCTTTGTAGTCACTCCACTTAGAAAGTCTTATTAAGTAATTATAATTACCGTTGTCTTTAATTTTTTTCAAATATTCTTCTGCCTTTTTATATTCACCTAATTCCATAGAGATATCAAAGAGCATGAGCTCGGTAGCGTATTTATTGTCATTATAGGTATAGGCGGTGTCCAGAAGTGTTTTTGCCTCTTTAAAACGGTGTTGCGATATGTAGTTATGTGCCAAAGACCTTAAATAATCATCCTTGTTTTTTGCTGCAAGGGAAAGTGCCTTTTTTATAAGTTTTTCTGAAACATACAACTCTTCAACATTACCAGTTGCATTAAAAATGTCATTGTGCACTGGTGCTAGTTTTGTTATTCCAGTAATCTTGGTCGAGTCCTCCCCAATTCTTTTTGACCAGAAGTCCTTATTTTTTTGGGCTTCTGCTAAGGAAAGATTTTTATCTGTATGTAAGTATTTATTGTAGTCTTCTTTCTGAAGAATTGCTTTTTCAGGTTTTGTGTTACAGCTTATTAATGATATCAATAAGACTGCTGTGATTAAATTTTTCATATATGTATAACTTTATTTTAAACAAAAAAGAGAACAAATATATGTTCTCTTTTTTTATATCAATTTAAACCATTCTTAGAATGGACTTGTCACATAAGGGAACGAGTTTGAAAAGTTAGCATCATTTGCTGGTACACCATCACTGGTAAGAAATGGCTCATCTTCAGGATCGTTGTTATTGTCTGTTCCATCTGGCCCTCCAAAAATAAGCGTTAAGGATGTATCGATCACATCATCACTTAATGTTCTTCCGGTCAAGCTTCCATATACGGTTGGGCCGGTTTGTGCTACCCAAAGTACATCGTTTGCCAAAACCGTTGTAAATGTCGTGGCATCAAGGCCAAGGGCATTTGTTGTATAATTAGGGTTCAGCGCTAATAATTTAGCTTCAAAATCTGCTTGAAACTGTGCTCCCATTTCTGAAGGGATTGTAGTATTAAAAGCATTTTTCATACCATCTGTGCCAAATACAGTGTTAATACCTGGGCGTCCCATTTGATCTTCTTGAGAATACGTTCCTGAGAAGTCCAATGCTTCAGCACACGGCTCACATGCAGAACCTCCACAGTCAACACCCTCTTCATCTCCGTTTTTTATTTCATCATTACACGTGGCTACGTCTATTACGTTATCATCGTCGTCACTACACTGTACAAAAACCATGGATGTACAGATAGCTAATAGTATTGTTATATATTTATATGTTTTCATATCTATGTTTTATTCAGTTAGCAATTATTATTGTTGTTTTCTTTTAGATTCTACCCACACATTATAGATAGGTGTATCTGGTGCAAAAGGATTTACTCCTGTAGAACCAGGCCCTAATATAGATTTAGGCACTTCTATTACAACCGAAAGCACATTGGTTCCGGCAAAAGTGTCTGTTCCAGGGTCCATAAAACCATCAGGGGCACTTCCTGCCAACACTGCATTGTATTGGTCAAAATCAAAGAAAAAAGGATCTTCGCGTGGACCTGCGAAAAATTTAATTCCATTTTGTTCAGAAGTTTCTGCACTTTCATCAGCTGTGGAAATTTTTACGCTTCCCATTTGGGTAGCTGTGTCAATTTCACTATTCAATCCAGTTAATGTAGGATTTACTGGTCCAAAAAAGTACATACTGTCATTTCTCTTAATAGCTTGGATAACTAAATCTTCAACAAGGTCATTATCCCTATCGATATTGATTTCCAATAATACGTTTTCATCAAATTCTGCTTCGTCTGTATTTCCTGGGGTCAATAAACCTTGAACGTTTGTTACGAATACAAGATTATTGGTGTTTTCACCCTGGAAGGCATAAAAGTCGGTAATATCAGACTTCGTTCCTTCTACAGCCGGCGCATCAATGTGGTCGGCAGCGATTAAAAATATGGAAAGAACGGCTAATCCCACTCCTCCAATTGCTGCAAAAATTTTTGCTTTTTTCATGTTTGTTTTTTTATCGATTAATTTATGTTCTATTACATTTACGCCTAAATTACACTTACGGTTTTACCAAGGCTGTTAATCTTGTGTTAATGTAATTTTAAAGAAGTAATAAACATCTAAAAAGTAATGAACCCTTCTGCATCAGGCTGGATACCAAAATTTATCTATTTCTTTTCTTTAAAAGAGAGAAAGATGCTTTTTACTTCTTCTGAAGCATTTTATAATTCCTTAAAGCAATCTGGGTTTATATATGGTGTTCCAATTAAAAGCTTGACATTAAAACCCATTAGCTCGTTAAATCTTACAAAGGAAGAATATGCGAAGGTTAACCTGTTACATTCTTTACTCTATATATACTATAAAGAAAAAAAGAGCGACGACCACACTGAAGCCCTTAACACAATTATTGCTTTTTACAAGCAACTTGAGAAACAGAAAAGAGGATGGTTAAAGCGGTTTTCTGTTTCTAATTCACAAACGGCAACCTTAGAAAAAATAATTGGTTCTCGGTTGCAAGAAAACACGTTCATTTCAAAAAAAGATGCAGCTTCATTATTAACCTATGCGCTATTGTTTATAGATGTACTTTCGTTTAAAACTTTTTTAAAGGATCCAACAAATATTAAAGAAGGAGCTGAAAAACTTGAAAAAAACTTAATTACGTGTTGTTTTTTAGCGCTGAAAGCTAAAAAGAAGAAAAATAAGTACGATTCTTTAGTGTTAGAACTTTTTGAATCCTCTTCAGAATATTTTGAAATAAACAGCAAAAATAGCAAACCGAACATCGTTGAAAGTTTGAGTTATTTTTCAGAAAAAGACTACATAACCAAAATCTATTTATTAGACCTATGCTGTTTAGCGGTTTGGGACGATGGTGAAGTTGATAGTTCTGAGCTTCAATTTTTAAAGGAATTGGCTTTAATGTTAAAACTTGGTGAAAATGAGGTTGAAAATTGTCTAAACGATTTGAAGAGTTTTTCTGCAACTCACTCTAAAAAAATACAATTATTTGAATACGAGCATCCTGTAAAGCAGTTTTATAGACAATCTTCGGAAACTGTTAAGCTGCTTATCCTTCGGAACAAAAAAAGATTGCAACAAGAACTGGAAGAAAGCGGAGAATTGGTTTTATTATTAGGTAAATCTACAACGAAAGACCTTTCTGAAAAAGAAAAACAAAAGGTAAAGACACAGTTGCTGGATATTTGCAAGACAATCCCGTCGCTAACAATCTTCTTGTTACCGGGCGGCACCATTTTATTGCCATTATTGATTAAGTTTATTCCAAAACTGTTACCGTCTTCGTTTAACGATAATAGAATTGATGATTAGTTGGTGGTTTTTAGAGGGTAGTTGGTAGTTGGTAGTTGGTAGTTGGTAGTTGGAAACAAACAACTTAATAACCAATAACTCAGTAACTTTTTTCCCTTGACTTTAGCGCATAAAAAATGGCAAGCTACCTACATCACACCGCTACGACCGTTTACCCTTGCTGCGTTCCCGCCCTGGGGGGATTCAACAGGAGCTGGTTGTGTAGGACTTGCCACTGCAAAGATACGTAGTTTTACATATTTAACAATGGTTTTTAACGATGATTTTTTACATTTACTTAACAATTAATTTTAACACACATAATGAAAACACATAAGGTATTCGCAGCTATTATTTTAGCGTTAATTATAGCCTCTTGCGGAAATAATTCAGGAACAAAAAAAATTCCTTTTTCCCTTCAAATAAAGAATGCAAAGAAAACATATAAACCCTCTGACGAATTATCGGTCTCTATAACAAATAAAGAAAGCCTTGAAATAGATTCTGTTGTCTATTCGCTTCGGAATAAAAAAGTAGCGGTTTCAGTTAAAAATACCGAGCAAACTATTCCGTTACAAAAACAAAAACTAGGCAAAGAGCAACTAAAAGCAACAGTTTATGTAGATGGCGAAGAATATGAAGCTAATACGGAATTTACTCTGCTTGCATCAAAAAAACCAGAATTATACACATACAAAGTTCTAGAAACGTATCCGCACGATGTTAACGCATTTACACAAGGATTAGAGTTTGAAGGCGATACTTTATATGAAAGTACTGGCAAACGAGGAGAATCTACTTTAAGAAAAACCAATTACAAAACGGGCGAAGTATTGCAACAAGTAAAACTGGACAACCAATACTTTGGCGAAGGACTTACTATTTTAAACAACAAGATATACCAACTTACTTGGCAAGCCAACAAAGGTTTTATTTATGATGAAACCACTTTAGAACGTACAGGTAGTTTTGTTTATGAAAATAGCAAAGAAGGATGGGGACTGTGCCACAGCGACTCTAAAATTTACAAGAGTGATGGTACCGAAAGAATATGGATGCTTAACCCAGAAACCTTAGCTGAGACGGACTATATTGAATTGTACACACATACAAGTAGAATCCCTAAAGTTAATGAGTTGGAATGGGTAGAAGGTAAAATCTATGCCAACGTGTGGGAACAATCTTCCATCGCGATTGTAAACCCTGATAACGGAGCCGTAGAAGGTGTTATTGACCTCAACGGACTTCAAGAAAAAGTAACGCAACACCCAGACTTAAACGTTTTAAACGGAATTGCATATAAAGGCGAAAAAGACATTTTATATATTACTGGGAAATATTGGGATAAATTATTTAAAGTTCAAATACTAAAAAAGTAGCTTTTACAAGCTACTTTTTAATTTGTTTTATAGTTAGGTTTATTTAGTAACAACAGTCGCTCCCTCGGGTTTTGCAAAAACTGAATTTTCCAATCGTGTTTCGGTAACCGTTATTTTGTTAAAGCGAAGGTCGTTACGCTCATCGGTGGGTTTACCTTCCTTTACATTATACCAAGTTAACTTTTTAGGCAATGATAAGCCATTTACCTGTTCCCATTTATCATATTTAATGTAACTCCATTTATCGCTTTTTTTATTGTCCCTGTAGGTTACGGTATACCCTAACCATTCCATAGCATTCGTTTCGGGGTTTGAGTATAATATATATTCATCTTCTGGTGAATCCCCTACTCCAGCATTGTATGAAATTTTAATCGCATTATAAGTAGTACCGTCCAATTCAGCAGGTTCCATTATTTCATAATTTATTCCTTCATCACCTAACACAAAAGGCATGGCATAAAAGTAGAACATCAAGTTGTGGTAAAAATGTGCATTCCCTTCATACGTGTCTTCTTCATTTTCAAGTAACCAAACATCTGTTCCGTCATATCCTATAGACCAATCATCTGTTTCAATTTTCGATTGACGGTCTTTCAATGAAATTGTATGCACTTCTTTGCCACTTTTTCCGTCCATTTCAAAACAAAGATTATTCATCTTGTTCCAGACATTCATTCCGCCGTGGGCTTTAAAAATATTTGTAAGTTCTGCAGGATAGGTCATAGCCATGTTTTCTTCAGAAGAATTCATTTTAGCATCTGTTTCCATTTCAGAAGTATTTTCCTTTCCATGAACCTCTTCACTGGTTTCTTTTACCGTGTCTTTACAAGCAACAAATAGAAATAGAATAAGTAGCATTGCGGTTGAAAGTAGTTTTTTCATAATTGGTTTGTATTTATTTCTATTAAATATAGTAAAGCTTCTTTATAGTCGAGATAAATTGAGAAACCTTTATGAAATTTTCAGTTTTATAAATAAATTGAATAGTTCACATCGTATCTTTGTACTATGGAAAAATATATTTCAAGCCTTCAAAACCCTCTAATTAAAGAGTTTACTTTACTTCAGTCAAAGTCACGTGAACGTAAAAAAAGAGGGCTGTTTACCATTGAAGGACAACGGGAAATTTCATTGGCCATAAAAGGCGGATGCCGAATAAAAACTGTGCTTTTTTCTTCTGAAATAATAGCAGAGGAAGATTTGTACGTAGTTAAAGACCTGAGCAACAGCGAAACGGATTTTATTGAAATTTCAACTGAGATATATGATAAACTCGCCTACCGAAATTCCACCGAAGGAATTCTCGCTATTGCCGAAACAAAAGAACATTCTTTAGAAAACTTCATACTTACATCGCAAAACCCTTTAATTTTAGTTGCCGAAGCGACCGAAAAGCCAGGCAATATTGGTGCTTTGTTGCGCACTGCAGATGCAGCCAATTTAGACGGTGTTATCATTGCCGATATGAAAACAGATTTATACAACCCCAACATTATACGAAGTAGCGTTGGTTGTGTGTTCACCAATAATATTGCTACAGGAAATACTACAGAGATTATTTCATTTTTAAAAGCTAATAACATTTCAATCTATTGTGCTGCACTGCAATCTTCTGAAACGTATCACAGTCAAGATTACACTCAAGCTTCGGCAATAGTAGTAGGAACCGAAGACACTGGACTTTCTAAAGAGTGGCTACAACACAGTACACAAAACATCATTATTCCCATGCAGGGCGAAATAGATAGTATGAACGTTTCGGTAGCTGCGGGAATACTTATCTTTGAAGCTAAAAGGCAAAGACATTTTAAATAATCACCTCTTTCTTTTCCATCCTCTTACGTATGACTCCACAAACTTTATTTTACATCATCATCGCTATTTTGGTTATCAATTTTATAATTGATCAAGTCCTTGATGCTTTAAACGCCAAGCACTTTAATGATGATTTACCTGCTGAAATTGATGATGTATATGATGAAACAGAGTACAAAAAATCGCAAGCTTATAAAAAGGAAAAATATCGTTTCGGGCTTATAACAGGTTTTGTTTCAATTGTGGGTACTTTGTTATTTTTCTTTTTAGATGGCTTTGCATATGTAGATGGGATTGCTCGTTCTGTTTCAGATAATGAGATTTTGGTTGCCTTGCTTTTCTTCGGAATCATTCTATTTGCGAGCGATATTATAATGACACCGTTTAGCTATTACAACACTTTTGTAATTGAAGAAAAGTTCGGTTTTAATAAAACAACCAAAACAACTTTCTTTTTAGATAAGCTAAAGGGCTGGTTTATGATGGCTATTATTGGTGACGCCTTGTTAAGTGCCATTATTTGGTTTTATCAATCTACTGGCAGTTATTTTTGGTTATGGGCCTGGGGCATTATCACTGTTTTCGCTCTGTTTATGAATCTGTTTTACGCACGTTTAATTGTCCCGTTATTCAATAAACAAACTCCATTGGAAGAAGGTTCGCTTCGCTCAAAAATTGAAACGTATGCCAATACCGTTGGGTTTACCTTGGATAAAATTTTTGTTATCGATGGTTCTAAACGTAGTACGAAAGCAAACGCCTATTTTTCTGGCTTCGGAAAAGAAAAACGAATTACTCTATACGATACGTTGATTAATGACCTTGAAGATGACGAAATCGTCGCTGTTTTGGCTCACGAAGTGGGGCACTATAAAAAGAACCATATTATCATTAATCTCTTTGCTTCTATTCTCACTACGGGTTTTACACTTTGGATATTATCTCTTTTTATTGGCAGCCCTTTGCTTTCTGAAGCACTGAATGTTTCGCAACCTTCTTTTCATATTGGGTTAATTGCTTTTGGGGTTTTATATACTCCTGTTTCAGAAATCACAGGTTTATTGATGAATTACCTTTCCCGAAAATTTGAATATCAAGCGGATAATTATGCAAAAAGCACATTTAGTCCATCACCGCTTATTTCAGCATTAAAAAAGTTATCTAAAAACAGTTTGAGCAACCTTACCCCACATCCTGCATATGTATTTATGCATTACTCACACCCAACGTTATTAGAGCGTTTCAGAAATTTAAAAAGGGTTAAATGATTTTAGGTATGGTTCTTTTTCATTATTTTTAAGGTAATGAAAAGACTTTTACCCTTCCTCACGTTATTTTTAAGTTTCCTTTTTTTTGGAATTCCACACGTTTCTGCGCAATCTGAACAAGATTCTGTACAACTTGTAGATGAGAGTAAATTACCCAGTAAAAAAAGGGTTATTGACGATAGCGCTTACTATTCTTCAAACCCATACACCGATTACAACGAAGCTTATTACCGTGTAAATAGACTTAATGAGCAAGTAGGTTTACCTCCCAAACAATTTAATTTAAGAACTCCTCAAGCAACCTTAGAACATTTTATTTTAAAATCCAGAAGTGGGAAATATGAGGAAGCTTTGTATGCTTTAAATTTAAATTTACTTCCACAAAATACGACAAAAGAAGAAGCTGCAATCCTGGCCGAAAAACTCTATTTTGTCATTAACCAACGAGTAAGTATTGATTGGGATGGGCTTTCTGACCGCCCAGATGGTCAAATTGATATAAGCACTACTACCAATCAAGCGATTGCGGGAAAGCCGAGAAGGAGCGTTGTTTTTGGAGAAGTAGAATTGGGCGAACGGGATATCGTTATGCGTGTACAGCGCATTAGATATGAAGAATATGGAGCACTTTGGCTTATTTCTGCCAATACAGTTGAAAACATTGAGTCTTTATACGAAGAATATGGTCCTAGAAAATTGGACAAAATGATGCCCGAGTGGTCTCGTATTCATTTTTTAGGATTTCAAGTTTGGAAACTGTTCGGCATTATTCTACTACTTGTTATTGCTTGGTTTTTTGGCAAGTTTGTCACCTATTTAATGCGAAAGATACTCCGAAAATCGAAAAGAACATGGATAAAACACATTGCAAATAAGCTTGCAAAACCTGCTGGTATTTTATTCGGGACATTATTTTTCTACATTCTTTTAGATAACCTTATATCTCTTTCTGGAGGGTTTGCCAATATTGTTTATACCAGTTTAATTATCCTTATCATAGGCTCCATCACTTGGTTTATCACCAGTTTTGTTGATTATTTAATGACTTACATTGCTGAAAATAAAATTGGTGATGTTTCAGAAGAAGAAAACGAAGAGGCCCGGAAAATGCTTACTTACATTTCGGTAGCACGACGCATAGTAACTTTTTTAGTGGTGGTAGTTGGCGGATATATAATCATTTCACAATTCAGGGCATTAGAAAAAGTTGGTATTTCGTTATTGGCTTCAGCAGGTGTAGCAACGGTAATTTTAGGTATTGCAGCGCAAAATACTTTAGGAAATATTTTTGCGGGCCTACAAATAGCCATCACAAAGCCGGTTCGGGTTGGTGACACTGTTATTATTAAAGACGATTGGGGAAATGTAGAGGAAATTGGCTTTACATATATGGTGGTTCGCACGTGGGATTTAAGACGATTAGTAGTCCCTTTAAAATTTGTAATATCAAATATTTTCGAAAATTGGTCCATGACGAGTTCGCATCAAATACGCCCTATTATACTATATGCAGATTATCGGGTTGATGTTTCAAAAATACGTTCGGAATTTGAAAAAATGCTGGAAGCCGAAGAAGATTGGGACGAAGACAATCCGGCGGTTGTTGAAGTGGTCGATATGACCGAAGAATCTGTAAAAATAAGAGCGCTGTGTAGTGCCAAGGACGCCAAAACTACTTGGAAGCTTCATTGTGCCTTACGAGAAAAATTGGTTTCATACATTTGCCAATTAGAAGATGGAATGTATCTTTCCAGAACTCGCGTTGATATTTCAAACCGTTCAGCAAATATAAAAAACCGTCAAAACTCTTCTTCCGAAGAAAATTAACACTAACATATTAAACAATAGCAAAACAGCCAAAATAAAAAGAAATGGCGAGGTTTTTGTTGTTTAATACATATTGAAATTGTACATTTAATTTATGACAGAAGCTGTTTTAGAAGCCGAAAAAAAACAACTTGCCAAAGAATATAAAAAGCTTCTTAAAATTAGTTATCGAACGCTTTCTGCGGATGATAAAAAATTAATTAGAAGTGCTTTTGATGTAGCCGTTGACGCCCACAAAGATCAACGACGCAAAAGTGGCGAGGCGTATGTATTCCATCCAATTGCCGTAGCGAAAATTGTAGCTGCTGAGATTGGACTGGACGCAACCTCTATTGCCGCTGCCCTACTGCATGATGTCGTGGAAGACACCGACTACACTTTAACCGACCTTGAGCAATTATTTGGAGAAACCGTAGCTCGTATTGTAGATGGTCTAACCAAAATCTCCAATATGCCCTACGACAAAGACGTGTCGTTACAAGCAGAAAATTTTAGGAAAATGTTGCTCACCCTTAATGAGGATATCCGGGTGATCATCATTAAAATTGCCGACCGTTTGCACAATATGCAAACAATGGAAAGCATGCCGGCGCATAAACAGGTGAAAATTGCTTCTGAAACGTTGTACATCTATGCCCCAATGGCACATCGCATTGGGTTATATAATATTAAAACCGAACTGGAAGACTTGGGCTTAAAATATACAGAGCCCGAAGTTTATAATGACATCCATAGTAAAATAAGGGACAGTAAGGAAGAACAAGATGCCTATATTGAAGCTTTTTCAAAAACACTGAAAGATTCCTTTGATTCCGAAGGGTTAAATTATGAAATAAAAGGGCGCCCAAAATCTATATTTTCAATTCGTAGAAAAATGATTGCCCAAAACGTAAGCTTTGATGAAGTGTATGATAAGTTTGCTGTACGTATTATCTACAAAAGTGATTTAGAGAATGAAAAATTCTTAGCTTGGAAAATATATTCCATTGTAACAGATCACTTTAGGCCTAACCCCATGCGATTACGGGATTGGATTTCTTCCCCTAAATCTACGGGTTATGAAGCACTTCATATTACCGTAATGGGACCAAAAGGACGATGGGTAGAAGTACAGATTCGTAGTGAGCGAATGAACGAAATTGCCGAAAAAGGATATGCTGCCCATTACAAATACAAAAACAATGAAAAAGAAGATGGTGGCCTTGATGACTGGTTGAACAAATTGCAAGATACGCTGGAAAATTCAGAAATTAGCGCTGTAGATTTTGTAGAAGAATTTAAACTGAACTTATATGCAAAAGAAATTTTTGTCTTTACTCCAAAAGGAGATTTGTTTTCGCTTCCCAAAGGCTCAACAGCTTTAGATTTTGCTTTCCAAGTGCACACCGAAGTGGGAATGCACACAAGGGGGACAAAGGTTAATGGTAAATTAGTTCCTCTTAGCCATGTTCTTAAAAGTGGCGACCAGGTAGAAATAATCACTTCAGAAAAAAGTAAACCTTCGGCCAACTGGTTAGATTACGTAAACACAGGAAGAGCACGTTCAAAAATAAAATCGTCCCTTAAAGATGAGAAAAAACAAATAGCTGAAGAAGGAAAAGCGGTTTTAGCCCGAAAATTAAAATCTTTAAAAATCACTTTAGACGAAAAAACCATAAACCAATTGGTTGTTTTCTTTAAGGTAAAAACCAGTTTAGACCTATTTTATCGCGTAGGTGCCGGTATTATTGATAACCAAAAACTGAAAGAATTTGCCGCTTCGCGAAGCAATGCTTTTGTAAATTTCTTTAAAAATAAAATTCGGAAACCTGATAAGCCTCAAGACGTAAACAAAGAGGAAATCACTGAAAAATATGACCAGCTCGTTTTTGGGAAAGAAGAAGAAAAATTGGATTATAAAATGGCAAATTGCTGTAATCCCATTCCTGGTGATGATGTATTTGGTTTCGTTACGGTCAACGAAGGCATAAAAGTGCATAAACAAAATTGTCCCAACGCGTTGCAGCTGCAGAGTAACTTCAGCTACCGTATTATGAAAGCCAAATGGATCGATTCCACCCAACGCGAGTTTAAAGCTAAATTGATCATTACAGGTATTGATGCTGTTGGTTTGGTAAATAATGTAACAAGACTTATTTCAAACAACTTAAATATTGACATGAAAGGTGTCCATTTTGATAGTGATGATGGGGTTTTCAACGGGAAAGTAACGGTTGTTGTTAAAAATAAAAATGTATTGGATAACCTCGTTGATAAATTGAAAAAAATAAACGGAATAGATAAAGTTACACGAGTTTAAAATGAGTAACTTTGCATCTTTATTATGAGCACCAAAACTGAAAAAAACAACCAGGCAATAGTTAAAAATGTGTTTACGGCCTACCTTGAAGAAAAGGGTCATCGTAAAACACCCGAACGCTATGCCATACTTCAAGAAATTTACGATCACAAGGAGCATTTTGATATAGAATCACTTTATATCAATATGAAAAACAAAAACTACCGCGTGAGTCGTGCAACGCTCTATAATACTATTGAGTTGTTGCTAGAGTGCGGTTTGGTGCGTAAACATCAGTTTGGACAAAATCAGGCACATTACGAAAAATCATATTTCGATAAACAACACGATCACGTAATTTTATCAGATGGTGAAGTAATTGAGTTTTGCGATCCACGCATCCAATCTATTAAAAAAACAATCGAAGAGGTTTTCGATATTGAGATTACAAAACATTCTCTTTATTTCTACGGAAACCGAAAACAGACCAATCAATAATACATTATGGCAGTAGACTTACTACTTGGATTACAATGGGGCGACGAAGGAAAAGGAAAAATCGTCGATGTCCTTACCAAAAACTATGATATAATTGCCCGTTTTCAAGGCGGACCAAACGCAGGACATACCCTTGAGTTTGATGGTATAAAGCACGTATTACATACCATTCCCAGTGGAATTTTTCACGAAAACGCTGTAAACCTTGTTGGTAATGGTGTTGTTATCGACCCTGTTATTTTCAAAAAAGAATTGGACAACCTTTCGCAGTTTAACCTTGACATCAATAAAAAGCTGCTTATTTCGCGTAAGGCACATTTAATTTTACCTACACACAGATTATTAGATGCTGCTAGTGAAACTTCAAAAGGTAAAGCTAAAATTGGCTCGACCCTTAAAGGTATTGGCCCAACGTATATGGACAAAACCGGTCGTAATGGAATACGCGTAGGCGATCTTGAACTAAGCGACTGGAAAGAAAGGTATCGCAAACTTGCCAATAAGCACGAGGCGATGATTGAATTCTACAACGTAGACATTCAATACAATCTAGCTGAATTGGAATCTGAATTTTTTGAAGCAATCGAAGTTTTAAAATCATTAACTTTCATTGACAGCGAAGAATATTTGCACAAAGCACAAAAAGAAAATAAAACAATTTTAGCCGAAGGAGCTCAAGGTTCGTTATTAGACATTGACTTTGGAACGTATCCATTTGTAACATCCTCAAATACAACGGCAGCTGGAGCTTGTACAGGCTTAGGAGTTGCTCCTGGTAAAATTAAAGAGGTATATGGAATCTTTAAAGCCTATACCACCCGTGTAGGCAGTGGCCCCTTCCCTACTGAGCTTTTTGATGAAGACGGTAAGCGAATGGCCAAGGTAGGGAATGAATTTGGGGCAACAACGGGCCGCCCAAGACGTTGTGGCTGGTTAGATTTAGTTGCCTTAAAATACGCCGTACAAGTTAACGGTGTGACGCAATTAATGATGATGAAAGGCGATGTGCTAAGTGGTTTCAAAAAACTAAAAGTATGTACCGCTTATAAGTATAAAGGTGAAACCATTGAACATTTACCGTACAATATAGAAGCCGAAAACGTAACCCCGGTTTATACCGAAATGAAAGGTTGGAAAGAAGATTTAACTAAAATGAACGATGCGTCTCAGCTTCCAAAGGAGCTTAATGACTACATCAAATTTTTGGAAAAAGAACTGGAAACCCCAATTAAAATTGTTTCCGTAGGGCCTGATAGAGTCCAGACTATTGAGCGATAGTATACTTTTTCTAAGTTAATGCACGTTACGTAAGCGTATAAAAGCAACTACATATTGAAAGTATCCTTACACATACTACTTTGTTTTTTTTTCTTCGGAATAACGTTGCACGCCCAAGATGAGCCCGAGAAAGCCAAAGTAAATATAGAATCTGGCTATCTTGAAATTAGACCAGAGTTGCCCGACGCTGCTATCTATACAAAAGACGACTCCGGTCAAGTGTACATTATACATGAAGGGGTTGAAATGTGGTGTGACCAAGCCTATGTCTATTTAAAAGAGAACTTTGTCAAAGCCTACGGAAGTGTAAAGATAAACCAAGCAGACACCGTTACTTTAAACAGTAAATACGCCGAATACAACGGTAACACTCAGTTTGCTTTTGCCAGTGGCGATGTTTTGTTTAAAGATCCAAAAACAACCTTAAAAACCGATACGCTCTATTTTGACCGCATAAAACAACAGGCGTATTACAGGACCGGCGGAACCGTTAGAGATACTGCAAGTACCTTAACCAGCCGGATTGGACGTTATTATGCTGAAACAAAAAAATACCAGTTCCTTTCCGATGTAGTAATCAACAACCCAGATTATACAGTAAACTCATCTCAATTAGACTTTTATTCTGAAACCGGAGGAGCCTATTTGTACGGCTCTTCAACTATAAAGACTGAAAACAGTACTATATATTGTGATCGGGGGTATTATGATACTCGGGCAAAAACCGGACATTTTGTTAAAAATTCCCGTGTTGACTACGAAAACCGAATTCTATATGGTGATAGCATTTACTTTGACCAAAACAAAAGCTTTGCTTCTGCAACCAATAATATTAAAGTATTAGATACCGTAAATAAAAGTATTATTCGCGGGCATTATGCTGAAGTGTTCCGTGAAAAAGATTCTGTTTTTATTACTAAACGTGCCGTAGCGGTTACATTGAGAGACCAAGACTCCATTTACGTTCATGCTGATACCCTACAAGTGACTGGGAAACCAGAAAACCGTGTTATAAAAGGATTTTACCGTGCGCGTATGTTTAAACGAGGTTTAGAAGGCGAGCAACCTACAAGTGGTAAGTGTGATTCTATTTTTGTAAATCAAAAAGCAGGGATTACTAAACTATTGCGAAATCCTGTGTTATGGAGTGGTGAAAACCAAATGACAGGTGATACCATTCATATTCTCTCTGATACTACAACAGAAAAATTAGATACGCTAAAAGTATTTAACAACGCATTTCTAATCCAAAAGGATAGCGCTGGTTATAATCAAGTAAAAGGGGAACGACTTATCGGTCTCTTTACTGACAATGAACTGGACACGGTCAACATCCATAAAAATGCTGAAGTAATTTATTTTTCCAGAAATGAAGAAGATGAATTAGTCGGCATCAACAACACCCTTTCCAGTGATATACAAATGTATTTGGAAAGCCAAGAAATTACCGGAATTCGCTTTTTAAAGAAAGTTGACGGAAAACTGTATCCGCCTTCTCAATTTCCTGAAAACGCTCGTATTCTACCTGGTTTTAATTGGCGGGGCGAAGAACGATTGCAAAAAGTTGAAGATTTATTTAGTGGAAAGCCCGCGCCTATACTGCCAAAAATTAAAGGTATTCGGTTACCAGAAGACGAAGGTGAATTTTTCGAGAAAATCCCTGAGGATGAAATGGAAATACCCGAACAGTCTAAATTGAAAGCAAAAGATCTTCAAAATCGAGAGGATGATCCAAAACCTATGACTCGGGAAATGGACAGTATTTCCAACGACTCATTGCGTAAACCTCCAGATCCTAAAAAGAGGCAACAAGCCAATTCTTCCGAAGAAAAAGAAGAGCAGTAACAGATTTTGGAAAGACGATGAAAGAAGACTTTTTTAAATACCAAACGCAAACAACTCCGCATCCATTGGCTTTAGAGGTTTCTCACGCCGAGGGAAGTTACATTTACGATACAAATGGAAATAAGCACCTTGACTTTATAGCTGGAGTTTCGGCTTGTAGTTTAGGCCATCGCCATCCTCGAGTGGTAAAAGCCATAAAAAATCAGCTGGATAAGTATTTGCACGTTATGGTTTATGGTGAATATATTCAACAGCCAGCTGTGGAATTGACCAAACTTTTAGCCAATAAACTACCTGATACTTTAGAAACCACGTATTTGGTGAATAGTGGCGCCGAAGCTATTGATGCTTCCTTAAAATTAGCACGCCGAGTAACTGGACGATCTGAAATTTTATATGCTCATAACGCCTATCACGGAAATACATTTGGTGCTTTAAGCGTAATGGGCTACGAAGAGCGAAAAACGCCTTTCGTCCCTTTAGTCCCTAATTGCCACCCCATTCAGTTTAATGATTTAGGCGATTTAGATAAAATAACTACCAGAACAGCGGCGGTTATTTTAGAAACCATACAAGGAGGTGCTGGATTTATTTTTCCGAAAAATGGTTATTTGAAAAAAGTTCGTGAGCGTTGTAATGAGACTGGAACCTTATTAATTTTAGATGAAATTCAACCAGGTTTTGGCAGGACTGGAAAGCTTTTTGGATTCGAACATTTTGATATTGTACCCGATATTTTAGTAATGGGAAAAGGTATGGGAGGTGGTCTACCCATTGGTGCTTTCACCGCTTCCCAAGAACATATGGCCTTACTGAAAGACAATCCTAAATTGGGCCACATTACAACATTTGGCGGTAATCCCGTTATTGCATCTGCCGCTTTGGCTACTTTACAGGAAATAACCGAAACCGATTTAATTTCGCAAACCCTTCAGAAAGAGCAATTGTTCAGAAAATTGCTGAAACACTCTTTAATAAAGGAAATTCGTGGCAAAGGGTTGATATTGGCACTAATTATGGATTCTTCAGAAATTGCTTCCGAAGTAATTTTGCGCTGTAAAGACAAGAATTTGATTCTTTTTTGGCTTCTTTTTGAACCCAAAGCTGTCCGAATTACCCCACCGCTGACCATTTCAGATGCAGAAATAAAGGAAGGGTGTGACATTATAACAGCAGTACTCAATGAGATTACCGAAGAATAAAATCACCGTAAATAATTGTTAATCAGTGTTTTAAATTTAAAAACTTCTGTTAATAAGGCTGTTAACAACAAACGCGGCATAACTATTGAATGCCCCATTACATTAGTATCTTTAAATTAGAAGAAACCGTAAAACGTTCCGTATGCAATTACCTCCAAACGAGCATGACAACTTCTCCCTTTCCCGCTTTGAATCTATGTTGAAGACAAACGATGTCTATTTTTTCGATTCGGAAGAGTTTGAGGACATTATTCAATATTATCTTGAAAACGGTAAAATTGCCCTTGCCAAAAAGGCAACCAAGTTAGGATTGGAACAACACCCCTCCTCTACTAATTTAAAGTTGTTTCAGATTGAAATGCACATTTTTGAAAATGAGCTTGACGTTGCAGATTCTTTACTGAACGATTTATATTCACTGGAACAATCCAATCAAGAGGTTTATATACAAAAAGCGAACATTCTTTCTCGACGTGATAATCATAAAAAAGCGATTCAATTATTAGAAAAAGCGCTTGAAATCACCAACGATGAAAATGATGTTATGTCCCTAATTGGGATGGAGTATTTGTTTTTAGAGGATTTTGAGAACGCTAAACGTTTTTTTATGAAATGTTTAGAGAATGATGAAGAAGATTATTCTGCCTTATATAATATAATATACTGTTTTGAATTTTTAGAGCAACACGAAGAAGCCATAGATTATTTAAACGACTTCCTTAATAAAAATCCATACAGCGAAGTCGCGTGGCATCAAGTAGGAAAACAATATTATATTTTAAAAGACTACAAAAAAGCATTGGCAGCTTTCGATTTTGCCATTATAAGTGATGACCGTTTCATTGGTGCATATTTAGAAAAAGGAAAAGTGCAAGAAAAACTAAAGCAATACGAAGAAGCTATTGAAAGCTATAGTATTACCTTAGGTCTCGATGACCCTACCTCTTTTGCTTTATTACGAATTGGCAAGTGTTATGAAAAAATAGGTGATAGCGAGTTGGCACTTCAGTTTTACACAAAATGTGTTGAAGAAGATGGGCTATTAGACAAAGGCTGGATTGCGATTACTGACTATTATTTAAAGAAAAAAGACTACAAAAAAGCCCTATATTTTATTGAAAAAGCCATTAATATTGATAGTGAAAATGTTCGGTATTGGAAACGCTATGCACGTATAAACTTTAGTCTGCAATTGTTTGAAGAAGCAGAGCACGGCTACCGAAGAACTCTAGAGTTAGGAAATTACGAGCTTAACACTTGGTTAAGCCGTTGTGATTTATTGTTGCAATTAGGTGAATTTGAAGCTGCTATTAAAAATTTATTGCAAGCATCAGAATTTTATCCAGAAAATGCTGAAATAGAATTTAGGTTTGCAGGGCTCTACAATATTTTATCCGAAGAAAGAAAAGCTATTTTTCACCTAAAAAATGGTTTAAAATTTAATCGGGAATTTGTAATTATTATTGAAGAACTGTTTCCTAATTTTTACGCACGTCCTTCGGTTAAACAAATAATTGAAAAACACAAAAACCCTTCCTTGTAATTTGCGTATTTTTGGCTTTCAGTAAATAAAACTTATGCCAAAACGTACTTTTACCCAATACCTTGTAATTACTGCAAAAGGTTTAGCTATGGGTGCTGCCGATGTAGTACCTGGGGTTTCTGGTGGAACCATAGCTTTCATATCAGGAATTTATGAAGAGCTAATTGAAACCATTCATAAACTTGATATCGGTTTTTTTAAAACCTGGAAAAAAGAAAGTTTTTCAAATGCTTGGAAAGCCTATAATATTTCCTTTTTAGTTGCTTTATTTTCAGGAGTTGCAATTAGCATTTTATCGCTTGCCAAAATAATTACTTGGTTATTGGCCAACCACCCTATTTTAGTTTGGTCTTTCTTTTTCGGATTAGTAATTGCCAGTATTCTATATGTTGGCAAACAAGTTACTAAATGGAGTATAATCACGGGTATAGCATTAATAATTGCTGCAGCTGCAGCCTATGGTATTACGCTAGCCGAGCCTTTGGGAACAGCGGACAGCACTTGGTTTTTATTCTTTGCCGGCTTTGTAGCTATTATAGCAATGATCTTGCCCGGAATTAGCGGTGCTTTTATACTATTACTACTTGGAGCCTATACAGCTATTATTGGCACCATTTCGCAATTAGGTGAAGGTATAGCAAATATGAATTGGCAACTTATATCGCAAGCCTTAGTAAAGATTGGAATATTCGCTGTTGGTGCCATTTTTGGTTTAAAAGTATTTTCCCGTGTATTGAACTGGATGTTCAAGAACCATAAAAATTTGATTTTGGCAGTATTGACCGGGTTTATGGTAGGGGCACTTAATAAAATATGGCCTTGGAAAGAAGTATTAAAATACCGCGTAAACTCTCACGGTGAAGAAATACCTTTTATTGAACAAAGCATTATGCCTACGCAATACCCAAATGATCCACAAATACTATACGCTCTTATTTTTATGATTCTAGGCTTTTTAAGTATCTTTATTTTAGAGCGTGTAGCCGTTTCAAAAAACAGGCAATAAATGTACGAAGAAAGGTCGTTTAGCGATAAAATGTGGTTAGTCTTAAAAGGGCTGGCTATGGGAGCTGCTAATAAGGTTCCGGGGGTTTCTGGCGGAGTAGTTGCATTTGTTGCTGGCTTTTACGAAGAGTTTATTTATTCCCTTCAAAAAATCAATCGAAAAGCAATCGGGCTATTGTTCGACGGTCGTTTTAGGAGTTTTTATCAATATATAAACGGACGTTTTTTAGGGCTTCTCATTTTAGGGATGATTATAAGCTATTTTAGCGTTTCAAAAATACTGGACTTTTTATTGCTTAACTATGAGTTGTCTGTTTGGAGTGCATTCTTCGGAATGATTATCGGCTCTATTTACTATATAGCGAAAGATTTTGGAGATTGGAATCGGAAATATGTAGCCTATCTCCTTTGTGGCATTATTGCTGGAGTCAGCATTAGTTTTTTAGAGCCTGCAAAAGAGAACAGTAACTTAATATTTGTATTCTTTTGTGGAATTATTGGTGTTTCCGGAATGACCTTGCCTGGGCTTTCCGGATCTTTTATTTTAATACTTTTAGGCAATTATGTTCTATTACTGGTAGATTCGGTAAATGCTCTTTATGACACCTTTATAGAGATTGTACAGCTTGACTTCAGTTTTACACATAACACAGAGCGCATTAAACTGTTAAAGGTATTAAGCTCTTTTGCACTTGGCTCTTTGGTTGGTTTAGTGTCGCTTTCACATCTGTTGGCTTATGTCTTGAAACGATTTAAAAAGGCTACTTACGCGGTTATCATAGGCTTTATCTCAGGTTCGCTTGGTGTCGTTTGGCCTTGGAAAGAAAAAATTTATGCCTTAGATGCCTTCGGAAATATTAAATATGATGCCAATGACCGCGAAATTATAACGGGCTATGACCGGTACTGGCCATCAGAATTTTCTTTCGATACCTTTTGGGCAATTTTCTTTATTTTCGTGGGCATACTAATCGTGCTAAGTTTAGATTGGTATCAAAAAGCAAGACTTAAATACGATGGCTAAATACGGGCTAATAGGAAAAGACATTTCCTACTCCTTTTCAAAAACATTTTTTTCTGTAAAATTTGAGCAGGAAAACCGACAAGACACCTACCATAATTTTGATATAGAAAGCATTGATGAGTTTTCTAAAATTGTTTCTAAGACTGACAATTTGAGAGGGCTTAATGTTACCATTCCATATAAAGAAGCCATTATTCCACTATTAGACAGAATAGATAATGAAGCCGCAGAAATTGGAGCGGTAAACACTGTGAAATTTCAAAACGACGGAAGTCTAAAAGGATATAATACAGACCATTATGGCTTTGCAAAATCACTTGCTAATTTTCTGCCAATTAAAGAAAAAACAGCTTTAATACTTGGTACTGGTGGTGCTTCAAAAGCTATTAAATATGTTTTAGACACCATGGACTTTACCTATAAAATAGTTTCGCGTACAAAAACAGAAAACACCATAACGTATAAAGATTTAACCAAAGATATTGTGGCAAATCATTATTTGATAATTAATTGCACCCCTCTTGGTACATCGCCCAATGTTACAGAATGTCCCAATATTCCTTATCAATATATAACTGCCGACCACGTTCTCTTCGATTTAATCTATAACCCACCTCAAACCGAATTTTTAAAATTAGGGCATGCACAAGGGGCACGGACTTCCAATGGCTTAAAAATGTTAGAATACCAAGCAAAAAAGGCTTGGAAAATTTGGCGTACATAAAAAACGGCCAATAAATCTTCAAAATAAAGAACCTGTCTTTGTCGTTTGCTTAGTTGTTAGTATCTTGACAACCTAAGAAGACGAACCTAAACATTGAAAGATATGTCTGACGAAAAAACGGCAAAAGAAGAAGAAAAGAAAACTGTTGATAATACAAACAATACATCTAAAGAAGAAGTGACTACTTCTGATGAAAACAATGAAGTATTGGAAAATGCTTTAGTTGACGAATCTACTAAAACTAAAGCTCCAACAGAAAAAGTTACAGCAGAAGAGGAATCTACCGAAGCTGAAGAGCAACCAAAGATCGATCCCCAAAAAGAAGGTGAGGAAAAAGAAACCGCTTCCAGTTCAACTGAAAAGGAAGAATCTGAGGAGGATGAAGAGGAAGAGGATGAAATTGCTTCTTCAGATGAAGAGGAAAAAGAAGAAGAGGAAGAGGATGACGGAAAAGATTACAGCGAGCTTTCAAAAAAAGAGTTAATTAGCGAATTCAAATCGCTTTTAAAAGATAATCCCGTACAGAAAATAAAAAATGAAGTTGATGAAATCCGCTCAGAATTCAACTCAAAATTCAATGATCTTTTAGAGCAGAAAAAGGAAGAGTTTTTGGCAGATGGCGGAAATATTATCGACTTTCAATTTACCACCCCATTAAAAAAAGAGTTCAACTCACTCTACTTTGATTATAAGGAAAAGCGCAATAAATATTACAAAAATTTAAAGCGAGACCTTCACGCTAATCTTGAAAGAAGACAAGAGCTTATTGAAGAGTTAAAAGGATTGTTGAATGCCGAAGAGAGCATGGGTAAAACCTACAATCACTTTAAAGACATACAAAAGCGTTGGCACGAAGCGGGGCCAATTCCGCGTGACAAATACAACCTTGTTTGGAATAATTACCATCACCACGTTGAAAACTTCTACGATTTCCTACATTTAAATCGTGAGTTCCGTGATATGGACTTTAAGCACAATTTAGAGCAGAAGCTTAAATTAATTGGCCGAGCAGAAGAACTTGCCCAAGAAAAAAACATAAACAAGGCATTTAGGGAATTACAGATGCTTCACAAAATGTGGAAAGAAGATGTAGGGCCCGTGGCTAAAGAATATCGGGATGATGTTTGGGATAAATTCAGCGAAGCTACAAAAGTAATTCATGACAAACGTCACGCTCACTTAGAAGAGCAAGAAAAAGAATATGAAGCCAATTATGAGGTTAAAAAAGACCTCATAAATCAGATAAAACAAATTACCGAAAACACAAAGCCCAGCCATCAAGCTTGGCAAAATTCTATAAAAAAGGTTCAAGAATTACGCGATGCTTATTTTGCGGCAGGAAAAGTACCAAGAGCCTTAAACAAAGGTATTTGGAATGCTTTTAAAGATGCAACGCGTACATTTAACAGAACAAAGAATGCATATTACAAAGACCAGAAAAAAGAACAATACGCTAATCTAGAGAAAAAGCGAGAACTGGTAAAAATTGCCGAGGACAACAAAGACAGTGAAGACTTGGAAGCCACGACACCTTTAATGAAAAAAATCCAAGCAGACTGGAAAAAAATTGGTCACGTACCCCGAAAATATAGTGACAAAATCTGGAAACAGTTTAAAGGTGCTTGTAATCATTATTTTGATAGGTTACACGCCCAACGCGACGAAGAGAAAGAAGAAGAGAAAGAACACTTTGAAGCTAAAGAGGCGCTACTTGAAAAAATGAACAACCTTGAGCTTTCGGGCGAACACAAAGAAGACTTAAAAACCATAAAAGCGAATATTAGTGAATGGAAGAAAATTGGTCGTGTTCCCTACAAAAAACGAAATATAGAACAAAAGTTCAATAATACCTTAGATAGTCTATTCAATAAATTAGATGTAAGTAAAAAAGATGCTGAACTAATTAAATTTGAGAATAAACTTAACACCCTTAGCAATCGCGATGATGAGCGAAAACTTAAAAATGAGCACTTCTTTATTTCAAAAAAGATAAACGAAACTAAAGATGAAATTCGCCAATTAGAGAATAACTTAAGCTTCTTTAAACATGTTGAGGACGACAATCCATTGGTAAAAGAAGTTCATAATAATATTGCTAAGCATAAAGAACAACTAGAGGTTTGGAAGGCAAAACTTTCCAAAATAAAATCTGTTAGAGACGCTTAAAATGGCTTCTTGTCCGTTATGTCATACTAACAACAATCACATTTTTTATAGCGATGAAAACTTTGAGGTTTTTCAGTGCAATTATTGTTCGCTACTTTATAAAACCCCAGATCAATTTCTAACAGGAAAAGAAGAAAAATACCGCTATCTAAATCATAATAACGATGTGGACGACAAAGGCTATCAGGGCTTTGTATCACCCATTGTAGACGCTGTAGATCAGGATTTCCCTGTTACTGCCGAGGGTTTAGATTTTGGTGCGGGCACAGGCCCGGTAATTACCGAAATGCTTTCTGAAAAAGGATATTCATTAACCTTATACGATACTTTTTTTCATTCGAATAAAAAAGCTCTACAGCAATCGTATGATTTTATTGTTTGTTGTGAAGTGATGGAACATTTTCATCATCCAGACGAAGAATTTATACTTCTGAAAAAGCTATTAAAACCTAAAGGTAAACTGTATTGTATGACAGAACTTTTTTCTTCAGAAATAAACTTTAAAGAATGGTACTATAAGAATGATGAAACCCACGTTGTTTTTTATTCTGAACAAACAATTAAGTGGATACAAAAAACTTTTAATTTTTCTGAAGTTAAAATGGAAGGAAGATTGATTATTTTCTCTGCTTGACAATTATAAAAGCTTAGCCTCTTCCCAAAAAACGTCCATTTCGCCTAAGGTCATATCTTTTAAAGCAATGCCCTTTTCTTTCGCTTTGCCTTCCAAATATTGAAACCGATTGATGAATTTTTTATTCGTCCGTTCTAAAGCATTTTCAGGGTTAACGTTTAAAAATCGAGCGTAGTTAATCATAGAAAACAACACATCGCCAAATTCGGCTTCTATTTTATCTGCATTATCCTCAGTTACTTCGTGTTGTAACTCCTCCAGTTCTTCTTTTAGCTTTTCAAAAACTTGTTGTGGTTCTTCCCAATCAAAACCTACTCCCGCTACTTTATCTTGAATTCTATTCGCTTTTACCAATGCCGGCAATGATTTAGGAACACCCTGCAATACGCTTTTTTTACCTTCTTTCAGTTTTAAATTCTCCCAGTTTCTTTTTACTTCTTCTTCATCAGCCACATCAACATCACCATAAATATGTGGATGACGGGATATCAATTTTTCACAAATTTGATTCAGCACATCGGCAATGTCAAAATCATTGGTTTCACTACCAATTTTTGCGTAAAACACAATGTGAAGCAAAAGATCACCTAACTCACCTTTTACTTCGTCCAAGTCGTTGTCTAATATCGCGTCTCCCAGTTCGTAGGTTTCTTCAATAGTAAGATGTCGCAACGTTTGCATCGTCTGCTTTTTATCCCACGGGCATTTTTCGCGCAACTCGTCCATTATAGTTAGCAGGCGGTCAAAAGCTTGTAATTGGTCTTTTCTGGAATTCATGGCGTATTATTTCAAAAGGTTATAACAAAGCTACTGGAAATCATTTTTGAAACTGAGAAGAGTTATTAAAAAGGATTAACAGCAACAAAAAAGAGCGATGTTTTTTAAAACATCGCTCTTCATTAAATATTTAGTAAGCTTATTCTTCTTCCGAAACAGCTTCTTTTTTAGATTCTTCAGATTCAGAAAAATCTGTGAAGCCATTTTTAACAAGTAAATTATACCATTGTATTACTTTTTTAATGTCGCTGGCATACACACGATCCTCATCATAATCTGGTAATACTTCAAAAAAGTATTCTTCCAACTTTATTTTAGGTTCTTTGTGGCTAATGGCCGCTCCCCCATTTTCTTTTTCAGAAATTTTTGAAAACACTTCTCTAATTGGAACTTCTTCGGTTAATGTGTATATCGCTATCTCACTCAATAAACTAACGTTATGACGTCCGCTTACATTAATTTTTTTGCCATCAATTAGAGATTCGGCTAAAAAACCACTTCGAGTTTGTGTTTTTAACTTGTAGAGTCCGGGCTTACCGGAAATTGATAAAATCTTTTCTAAGCTCATAAACTATCTTTTTCAATTTTTGAAAAGTGCAAATATGCACGGTTTCAATCTTCTTTGCAATGCTATTAACGTTTCTTTTTGGCTTTTGGAAAACGCATTCTGTAATCTATACTGATTTTCCCTGCTGAAATTTTACTTAACTTACTTTTAATCAGTCGTTTTTTAAGTGGCGACAGTTTATCAGTAAATAAAATTCCTTCAATGTGATCGTATTCGTGCTGTACAATACGAGCCGCAATTCCTGAAAGTGTTTCCTTATGAGTTTTGAAGTTTTCGTCTTCATACTCAATAACGATTTCCGGCTGACGGAAAACATCTTCCCTAACTTCCGGAATGCTTAAACAACCTTCATTAAATGCCCATTCATCACCAGATTCTTCCAAAATACAAGCATTGATAAATGTCTTTTTGAAACCTTCAAGTTGTTTGCGCTCTTCTTCAGTTAAATCTTCATCGTCTGCAAAAGGGCTTGCATCGACTAAAAATATTCGAATGGGAAGCCCAATCTGTGGTGCCGCCAAACCTACTCCTCTTGCAGCATACATGGTTTCGTACATATTCTCGATAAGTTCGTCCAACTTTGGATAATCTGCATCAATCTCTTTGGCTTCTTTTCGTAAAACGGGATCGCCGTATGCTACAATCGGTAAAATCATTCGTATCTATTTAAATCTATTTGTTGTATAAATATTCTTGTAAAATGATAGTGGCACTAATTTCATCAATCAACGCTTTATTTCTACGTTGTTTTTTCTTTAAACCGCTATCAATCATCGTTTGGAACGCCATTTTACTTGAGTATCGTTCATCTACCCGTTTTAGTTCCAATTCTGGAAATGCTTCGGAAAATTTCAGAATAAATTCTTTTATATGAACCTCTACATCACTCGCAGTTCCATCTTTTTGCTTTGGCTCTCCCACCAAAATCAATTCAACTTTTTCTGAAGCGATGTATTTTTTCAGAAAATCGAGCAATTCATTTGTTGGCACAGTCGTTAATCCAGAAGCTATTAACTGTAGTTCGTCAGTAATTGCTATTCCAGTGCGTTTTGTACCGTAATCTATGGCTAAAATTCGTCCCATTCGGCTGCAAAAATACGGGTTTGTAAAATAGTATGCCAAAAAAGGGAAGTTAATTGCATTGGACTTTTATCTTTGTGCTTAAATTATGATTGAAATATGAGCCAATTACAACAAATAATAGAGAAAGCTTGGGACGACCGTTCCTTATTACAAGATACCGAAACCATAAATGCTATTAGAGAAGTAGTGAAACTTTGCGATGAAGGAAAACTTCGTTGTGCAGAGCCTACTGATGATGGATGGCAAGTAAATGAATGGGTAAAGAAAGCGGTGGTTTTATACTTCCCAATTCAGAAAATGGAAACGATGGAAGCCGGTATTTTTGAATACCACGATAAAATTCCGTTGAAAAAAGGCTATAAAGAAAAAGGGGTACGTGTCGTACCTCACGCGGCTGCCCGTCACGGTGCATATGTTTCAAAAGGGGTGATTATGATGCCAAGTTATGTAAATATTGGTGCCTATGTAGATGAAGGGACCATGGTTGACACATGGGCAACTGTAGGTAGTTGCGCTCAAATTGGTAAAAATGTTCACCTTAGCGGTGGCGTTGGCATTGGCGGAGTTTTAGAACCATTACAAGCAGCCCCAGTAATTATAGAAGACAATGCCTTTATTGGTTCACGATGTATCGTTGTGGAAGGTGTACGTGTTGAAAAGGAAGCGGTTTTAGGCGCAAACGTTGTATTGACAGCTTCCACTAAAATAATCGATGTTACAGGTGATGAACCTGTTGAAACGAAAGGTTTAATTCCATCGCGGTCAGTAGTAATTCCTGGAAGTTACACTAAAAAATTTCCTGCCGGTGAATTTCAAGTTCCTTGTGCCTTAATCATTGGTAAACGTAAGGAAAGCACCAATAAAAAAACATCATTAAACGACGCACTTCGCGAGTATAACGTAGCGGTTTAATTACATGAAAGTACTCGTAATACAACAAAAAATGATTGGTGACGTGTTAACGTCCACCGTGCTATTTGAAGTATTGCGAAACCATTTTCCTAAAGCTGAACTGCATTATTTGGTTAATTCGCACACTATTCCCGTAATTGAAAACAATCCAGTCATTGATAAAATAATTCCGTTTACCAATGAAATGGAATCTTCCAAAAGCAAGTTTAAAGCATTACGGGAACAGATAAAAAATGAAGATTATGATGTAGTGATCGATGCATACGCTAAGATAAGCAGTGCCTGGATTACTAAAAGTTCAGGAGCTAAGTATCGTATTTCATATAAAAAATGGTACACGCAGTTTGCCTATACCCATACGTTTTCTCGGCATACTATATCATTAACCCAAGCAGGGCTAGCCATTGAAAACAGGTTAATGTTGCTCTCCCCCATCATTAAACAAATTGAGCAAACCTGCAAACCAAAAATCTATCTTACTGATGATGAAATAACGACAGCAAAAGAAGTATTAGAAGATCACAAAATAGATACTTCAAAAAAACTGTTTATGGTCAGTGCTTTGGGAAGCAATGAGTTTAAAACGTACCCGTTGCCATTTTTGGCAGAACTATTAGACTATATAGTAGATAAAACCAATGGTCAACTGCTTTTCAATTATATTCCGAGTCAAAAGCCCGAGGTAGAAAAACTATATAATTTATGTAGTCCAAACACACAACAACATATTTATTTAGAGCTATACGGCAAAAGCCTTCGGGAGTTTATGGCACTTACGTATCACTGTGATGCTTTAATAGGAAATGAAGGCGGTGCCATAAACATGGCAAAAGCGCTGAATGTAAAAACGTTCTCTATATTCTGTCCTTGGATTAAAAAAGAAGCTTGGAATATTTTTGAAGACCGAAACAACCACGCTTCGGTACATTTATTTGACTATTTAGATTACAACCCTCATTTTTCAAACAAAAAAGGAGCCCGTTCTAAAGGTAAATTGAAATATGAAGCCTTCAAACCAGAGCTCATTATTCCAAAGTTGCATGAGTTTTTAACCGGTGAAAATATCTATCCCGAAACAAAACGTTTTTCAGCAACAGTAATCACACTGAACGAAGAACAAAAAATAGCACGATGTATTGAATCATTACTTCCTGTCGCAGATGATATTGTAATATTAGACTCATATAGTACTGATGCTACTGAGGAAATTTGTAAACAATATCCTGTGCGTTTTATTCAGCAAAAGTTTGAAGGGCATATTCAGCAGAAAAATTCTGCAATCGATGCTGCAAAATATGACAAGATTATTTCGCTTGATGCTGATGAGGCTTTAAGCAAAGAACTGCAATCAGCCATTTTAAGGTTAAAAGACAACTGGAAAAAAGATGGTTATTTTGCAAAACGATTTAATAATTATTGTGGACAATGGATATACCATTCAGACTGGTATCCAGATAGAAAACTTCGTGTTTTTGACCGAAATAAAGCTCGATGGGGCGGAATTAACCCGCACGATACCATACAAATGCAACCTGGCTCTAAAACGGGCAAGTTAAACGGAAGCATTTTACACTGGGTACATACCAGTTATCAGGAACACAGCCTTAAAGTGCATAAATTCTCTTCTATTGCTGCAAGGGAATATTATAAGTTGGGCAGAAAATCTGGTCTGTTCGATATCTTAGTAAAACCGACATGGACCTTTTTTAAGGCATATGTTTTGCGTCTTGGTTTCTTGGACGGTTTCAACGGATTAATAATTTGTACCTTTAGCGCCTACACTACTTTTTTAAAGTATTTAAAATTAAAACAACTTATTAAAAATAATCCTAACCATTCATGAAAATTGTAATCCTTGCTGCCGGAATTGGCTCAAGATTGGGCAACCCCTTTCCAAAACCGCTTACACCACTAAAAAACGGAAAAAGCATCATGCAAATGATGATTGAAAACATTGATAAGTACTTTTCAGAACATGACGTTTATGTTGTAGTGGGGTTTAAGAAAAATAGCATTATGGAAAACTTTCCTCAGTTGGCTTATGTTTACAATCCATATTTTGACCAAACCAATACAGCTAAGAGTCTTGTACGAGCATTAAAGAAGTGTAAAGGGGAAAGTGTGCTTTGGTTTAATGGTGATGTTGTTTTTGATGAAAAACTACTTGAAAATCTACAACCACATATAGAAGAAGACACTTCATTTGTTGCGGTAAACACCAACTTTGTTGGCGATGAAGAAGTAAAATACACTTTGAACAACGGCTTTGTGGACCAACTTTCAAAAGAAGTGAAAAACGGATTGGGTGAAGCGGTTGGTGTTAATTATATTTCAAAAAACGACCTTTCAGAATACATTGAACGGCTAGAAGAATGTGATAACAATGATTATTTTGAACGCGGACTCGAACTGCTTATCGAAAAAGATAATGCAAAGGTAAAAGCCGTTGATATTTCAGCTTTTAACTGTATGGAAATCGATTTTCAAGAAGATTTGGATAACGTCAATAAATTTCTGTAACCTATGAAAGTGATTTTGTTCTGTCAAAATGCCTATGCTTTTGAAATTATGAAACCCATAAAAGAGGTTTTACAAGAACGAGGTCATGAATATCTTTGGTTTATCACCCCAAAACTTTCAACGCTTTTCCCGTTTGCCGACGACCCTGTAACACAAAGTATTGCTGAATTAGAAGCTTTTAAGAGCGATGCTATCATTGCCCCAGGAAATGAAGTTCCACATTATTTACGAGGATTAAAAGTTCAAATTTTTCACGGGTTGGCAGGCGAAAAAAAGGGACATTTTCATATTCGTCATTATTTTGATTTGTATTTAACGCAAGGCCCTTATTTTACGAGAGGTTTCAACAAGCTAAAAGCACGTTTCAAAAATTTTGATGTGATAGAAACCGGGTGGTCCAAGCTTGATGCATATGCACAAAACAATGAGGAAATTCTTTCAGAAAAAGAGAATTTGCTCAAAAAACACAATGCCAAGCACGTTTTATTATATGCCCCTACCTTCTCGCCTTCTCTTACTTCTGCTGAAGTTTTAAAACCTGAAATTGAGCAATTGGCACAACAAGGCGATTATATCATCAACATTAAATTTCACGATTTAATGGACTCAAAATATATTGAAGCCTATAAAAATCTTGCTGCTAAACATGAGACTGTTTATTTTAAAGAAGGACGTGACATTATCAAGCAGTTTATAGTGGCAGATTTGCTAATTAGTGATACATCATCGGTTATATATGAGTTTTTATTGCTGAATAAGCCCGTTATTACCTTCGGAAATATTAATGAAAACATACAGTGGAACAACCTTACCGAAAAAGGTAAATTACCAAATGCCGTTTCAGAAAACCTTACAACTGACCCATTTGCTGAAAAACGCGCAAAAGTGATTACTGAATACCACCCATACAACGACGGGAAATCTTCAGAAAGAATGGTGAAAACTATTGAACAGTATATTGAAAAACACGGAGTACCAGAAAAAAGAAAACTATCTCTTTTCAGAAAGTATAAAATCAACAAGATTTTTGATAGAAAGTCGTAGTTATTTCAGCTTCAACTTTTGCTTTAAGTGCTTTTTCCTGTAGAATTTTCTCTGAAATTCAGCTGTTAAGCCCCACATCAAATCAAAAACTTTATCGTAGGATTTTCCAGTAATCTTTGCGTACTCATCACTCATAATTTCAACCATTTCTTTTTTTGAAGTAAGCCTAGAGTAGTTTTTGATTCGCTCTTCAAAAGATAAATTTTTAAAGTCCATTCTATTAAGATCAACTAGATAAAAATCAAACTGGTTTCCGTTCTTTTTAATTAACGTATTACCAGGGGAATGGTCTTTAAACAGAATGTTATTTTCGTGAAGCTTATGGGTAAAAGCTGTAAACTCACGTAATATTTGTTCTCTATTAGGATAATCAGGATTTTCAATTAACGCTCTAAACGTGCAATCTGCTTCTAATTGTTGACTTATGTAATAACTCTTACCGAAAAACAAAGGGTTGTTTTCTTCTAAGTAGGCAATTGGATAGGGTGTGCCTATTCCATGGTTAATTAAGTAAGTAGCATGTTCAAAAGAGCGAGCGGCTTTCGATTTTCTGAAAAAATTATATACCACTTTGTTTATAAAGTTGGGTACTTTAAACGATTTTATGTTAATCTTCTCATCACCTAATTGAAAAATTTTAATAACATTTCGATCACCTCTACCTAGATTTTCACCTTCTTTATCAAAGGAATCAATCAGTTTTAATATTTCCTCTTTTTGAGGTTTGTATTTTTCAGAAAATAACATCTTCATTTGCCAAAGATACAATTTGGTTGATAAGAAAACCATAATTTATCTATCAGCTTGATTTTGCCTCGCACGCATAATTCAAGTACCTTTGGTATTCACAATTTTATATGAAATCTGTTTTTTTAGAATCTCACAATATTAAAAACCTTTATTTTGGTTTTGGGCAATTTAACTATCACTTAATCACTGCCCTATCAAAATTAGAGCACCCAGGTTACCGTATTACATTGCACGGAAAAGACACAGATTGGCTTCGAAAAGAATTTGGTGATGCGTTTGATTATAAAAAAAGTTACTCGCTGCGTCGATATGCTCCGTTTAGGATTAGAAAAAAATATGATCTCTGGCACGCTCTCAACCAGAATATAAAAATTGAACCGTATCACGACATTCCATATTTGTTAACGGTGCATAACATAACCCACATTAAAAACCCAGACAGTTATTTGCACGAGAAAGTACATCAACGGTTTCAACAAAAACTGAATAGAAGTACTGCAATTACTTATATTTCAGAATTTGCCAAGCAATCTACGCATCAGTTTTTTCATGTTCCTAATGTTCCAGAATATGTTATTTACAACGGAAACCCTTTAACCAATACTAATTTACCGACTGATTATAAATCTGAATTTGTCCCTAAAAAACCGTTCTTGTTTTCCATTGGTCAAATAACGGCTCGTAAAAACTTTATTTCGTTAGTGAGAATGCTTTCAAAACTGAAAGATTTACAGTTAGTAATAGGAGGAAAAAACACTACCGAAACAGCTAAAGAGTTATTGGAAGAAGCTGAAAAATTAGGTGTTAAAAACCGTGTTTTTCTAATCGGAAACATTTCAGAAGAACAAAAAAAATATTATTACACTAACTGTGAAGCGTTTGTATTTCCGTCATTACGTGAAGGTTTTGGTTTACCTGTAATTGAAGCTATGTTGTTTGGCAAACCAGTATTTACTTCAAACAACACATCATTGCCCGAAATTGGTGGTGATCTTGCCTATTATTGGGAGCATTACGAACCTGACTATATGGCTAGCGAGCTTGAAAGAGGATTGCGCCATTTTTCAGATAATAAAAATATGCTTGAACAAAAGTTGGTAGAGAGAGCAAAATCATTTAATTGGGATACAGCCGCTAAGCAATACGCAAAAGTGTACCAATCTATTATTTCAAAATAACACTATGGTAATCAATAAACTAATTGCTTCGTTACAACGAAAAAAAACACGTAGAAGAACCGTTAAGGCAATTCTTTCTAGAGAACAGCATAACAACGATGTGGTAAATATTCATAGATTGGACACCAAAAATATTGGTGATTATTACTGTGTACCCCATCATTACTTCGAAAAATTAAAGGGAAAGCATTTAGATATTTTTGATTATAAAAGTCAAGATAAAAGTGTAACAGACAACTTTACAAAACAAATTAGTGACAATGCTTTAATTATTGGTGGCGGTGGTTTATTAAACAGAGGTGGCTTTAAGCTGCAAATGAACCTTTTTGAAAAACTAGCATCCCAATCTAAAAAAACCGTTTTATGGGGAGTTGGCCATAACGCAAAATCTCCTAAATATTATGGAAATATCACAAATTACAATATTGATGTTTCAAAATTTGGATTAGCCGGAACCCGTGATTTAACAATGCCCGGTGAGTATGTTCCGTGTGTAAGTTGTCTACACGAGGTTTTTGACAAACCTTTTACTGAAACAGAAGAGGTAGGTGTTATTTTTCATAAAGACACTGTAAAAAAAGAACAAATAACCAATGCCTTTAGCGAGCTACCGACAACATCAAACACAACTAATTTAGAAGAGTTAATATCATTTATTGGAAAATGTAACGCTATAATTACAGATAGCTACCACGCTATGTATTGGACCATGCTATTAGGTAAAAAAGTAGCTGTAGTGCCAAACTCTTCAAAGTTTTATGATTTTAAATATAAACCCATATTTACAAATTTTAAAGATTGTCTTATAGATGTAAAAAAAGCTCATACGTATTCTGGCGTACTGGAAGAATGTCGTGAAATCAATACTAATTTTTATGAAAAAACAGCTAATTATCTTAACTTATAAATCAATATGCGAGAAGAAATAAACAATGCTATAGCCGTTTTAAAACGTGGCGGACTTATTCTCTACCCTACCGATACGGTTTGGGGTATTGGTTGTGATGCTACCAATCCTGAAGCTATTGAAAAAGTTTTTAAACTGAAACAACGCGATGAAAGTAAATCGCTAATCTGTTTGGTTCATGATTTTAAAATGCTGAATGAATTTGTAGAAGACGTACCAGAAGTAGCCTACGATATCTTAAAATATGCTGCAAAACCTACGACAATAATCTACGACGACCCTATTAGAGTAGCTGAAAATTTAATCGCTGAAGACAATTCGTTGGCTATTCGCGTGGTGCAAGATGATTTTTGTAAGCAACTGATCCGGAAATTCAGAAGGCCTATTGTGTCTACTTCAGCCAATATTAGTGGTGTTAAAACCCCGTTAAATTTTAAATCCATTGCACCCGAGATTTTGGAGGGCGTTGACTATGTGGTAAATTTGCATCAAACTAAAAAAATGGCGCAACCATCGGCTATTATTAAGTTAAAAAATGATGGTACTGTAAAAGTGATTCGAAATTAAAATTATGAAACATCCAATCTTTATTTTATTAGTATCTATATTCATAATTTCTTGTAACCAATCTAAAATGGAAAGCCCAAACGGCACTTATTACGGTACTTTGCCGTGTGCAGATTGTCCGGGTATTAATTATACAATAACTTTTGAAAAAGATTCAACGTATTCTGAAACACAGTTTTACCAAGACAGAAATATTGATCCATTAAAACATTCCGGGAGTTTTACGGTTTCAGAAGACGGCACTATTACTCTGACAGATAAAAAAGATACTGAAGGAATGCGCCAATTTAACCTAAAAAATGACACCTTACAAATGCTAGATCTTTCAGGCAAACGTGTTAAAGGTGATTTATCTAATATGTATTTGCTTACCAAAAATAAGCCGGAAAATTTTAGCAAGAAAGCTATAGAAGAAAACAAAGCCATAGGTTTTAAAGCTACAGGGAATGAACCTTTTTGGAGTTTTGAAATTGATTTTGCCAATAAAAAGATGAAATTCAAGACCATGGAAGGCGATTCAATCGTCACTCCATTAAACAACCCTGTAAAACCACAGGATATAGATGCAGTTTCCTATCGTGCACAAATTGAAAGTGGAGCCCTTAATATCATGATTATCAGGGACGAATGCACCGATAGCATGTCCGGTGAAAAATCGGGCTATAAAGTTCGTGCAAGCGTACAGATGGGTGATGGTGAAATGAAAGACTACATGGGTTGCGGAGATTATAAAGGAGATTACCGTCTTCATAACCTATGGGTATTAGAAAGTCTGGACGGAAAACCAATGGACAGCAAATCTAAAGCCCCTAACCTTGAATTTAATCTAGTTGAAAACAAAATGTACGGTTTTGGTGGTTGCAACCGAATTAACAGTAATATAGAAACTATAAACGATTCAATCGAAATAGGTTCTGTTATTTCCACAAAGATGGCCTGTCCAAATCTTGACACAGAAAAGTTGTTTCTTGATGCCATTTCAGAAAAAACACTTAATTTTTCTTTTTCTGAAGGAAAGCTTATTTTAAAAAATGACAGTAATACCTTAATTTTCAAAAATGTAGACTAAATATCACCTATAAAAGGTTTTATTTAAAAGCTATTAAAAAGCTATGCCAACATACCCTAACGCATTACAACATCCTATATTTAAAACCGTATCGAAAGCTGCTAGCAACATAAATACGGAAAGCTATGTAATTGGCGGATATGTACGCGATTATATTTTAGACCGTGGCGAAGCAAAAGACATAGATATTGTTGCGGTTGGTAGTGGTATTGAATTAGCAAAAGAAGTTTCTAAACTTCTCCCGGGAAAACCCAAAGTTTCTATTTTTAAAACCTATGGTACCGCCATGCTTAAAACCGGCGGAATTGAACTGGAATTTGTTGGTGCACGTAAAGAATCGTATTCTGAAGAAAGCCGAAACCCAGCCGTAGAAGACGGAACGCTACAAGATGACCAAAATCGTCGTGATTTTACCATTAATGCATTAGCATTAAGTTTAAACGACAAGAACTTTGGTGAGTTATTAGACCCGTTCAATGGCATAGAAGATCTCGACAAAAAGATTATCAAAACACCTTTAAATCCAGATGTTACCTACAGCGACGATCCATTGCGTATGTTACGGGCCATTCGTTTTGCCACACAACTTGACTTTTTTATTGAAAAAGAATCGTTGCAGTCCATTACCAAAAATGCAAAACGAATTAAAATCATTTCAAAAGAGCGAATTATTGACGAGATTAATAAAATTTTGTTGGCCGATAAGCCATCCAAAGGTTTTGCGTTGCTTCATAAAACAGGTCTTCTCCCATTTATATTTCCTGAATTAGTTGCATTAGAAGGAATTGATGAAAAGGAAGGACAACGGCATAAAGACAATTTTTGGCACACGCTTGAAGTCGTCGATAACATTGCCAAAACAACAGACAATCTTTGGTTACGCTGGGCAGCCTTATTACACGATATTGGAAAAGCACCCACAAAAAAGTTTGATAAAAAAATTGGCTGGACATTCCATGCGCACGAATTTGTAGGCTCAAAAATGGTCTATAAACTTTTTAAGCGTATGAAAATGCCACTGAATGATAAAATGAAATTTGTTCAGAAAATGGTTTTAATGAGTTCTCGCCCCATCGTTTTAGCTACCGATGTGACCGATAGTGCTGTACGAAGGTTAATTTTTGATGCCGGGGATTATGTAGAAGACTTAATGACGCTTTGTGAAGCAGATATTACTACTAAAAACCCAAAGAAATTTAAAAAGTACCATAATAATTTTCAAAAAGTTCGTGATAAAATTCAAGAAGTTGAAGAACGTGACCATATTAGAAATTTTCAACCACCCATTAGTGGCGAAGAAATTATGAATACCTTTGGTTTAAAACCTTCTCGGGAAATTGGTATTATTAAAGACGCGATAAAAGAAGCCATTTTGGAAGGGGAAATCCCAAATGAATATGAAGCAGCAAGAAATTTTATGCTTCAAAAAGGCAAAAATTTAAATTTAACACCTGTGGAATAATGTACAGAAAATGGGTTAAAATAGCGTTGGTTTTGGTGTACCTAGTTATAATTGCAGGCGCTATGGTACGAATGACAGGCTCTGGAATGGGCTGCCCAGATTGGCCTAAATGTTTTGGGTATTATATTCCACCTACAGATGTTACAGAACTACAATGGCAACCAGAACGCAGTTTTAAAAAAGGACAAGTAATTATAAAGGATGAAGCTTTACAAGTAGCTGCTAAAGACTTTACAACAGGCAATACCTTTTCAAGAAACAACTGGAACCTTTATACAAAACACGATTATGCCACTTTCAATGTTTGGCACACCTGGATAGAATATATAAATAGGCTTTTTGGCGCACTTTCTGGAATAGCTGTATTAATTATGGCGCTATTTTCTTTCGGTCAATGGAGACACAGCAAGCGAATTACCTTACTCTCTTGGTTAAGTGTCTTTTTACTCGGGTTTCAAGCTTGGCTTGGAGCCACTGTGGTGTACTCCGTTTTATCGCCCGTACGCATTACCGTCCATATGGTAATGGCATTGGTTATTTTAGCCGTATTACTGTATTTATTATATTATTCCAGACCTAAATTACGTACATTTTCTATTTCGAGAGGGTACACAAACCTTTTAATATTTGCTCTTATACTTACAATAATACAAGTTGTAACAGGCACGCAGGTACGTCAATTTGTAGATGAGCAAGTAGATATCGTAGGATATCAAGCGAGATCGCTTTGGCTTGACAATCCAGATTTATATTTTTATGTACACCGTTCCTTTTCAATACTAATATTTTTGGTCAATCTTGCTCTATGGTTTTTCAATAAAAAACATAGCTATGGACTAAAAAAAATAAACATGGTGTTCTTTTTGGTCATTGCTGAAGCAGCAACAGGTATTGCTATGTACTATCTTGATTTTCCTTTCCTGTCTCAACCACTACATTTGGTTATTGCTTCCCTACTTTTTGGGTATCAATTTTATGTTGTGCTTCAGGCTTGGAAAAGACACCGGCCAGATTTTATCACTCGGCAGATTTAAACTAAATTAACTGGTAATATTTAACCCGCATTTCTTCTTCTGAAAAGTGGAATAGTTCGTACCTTTGTCCCCTAAATTTTTCAATTATGGTGTACCGGTTTAGAGTCATTCTTGACACACATGAAGATGTTTTTAGAGATATTGAAATTGAAGCTTCAGACAACTTAGAAGATCTTCATAATGTAATCTTGCAATCCTTTGGTTTTGAAGGGCAAGAAATGGCCTCATTTTATGTAAGCAATGAGAAATGGGAACAAGGGGAAGAAATCGCTCTGTTTGATATGGGCGACAAACCTGGTGCTGTCAGGGTAATGAGTGAAAACCGTTTGGAAGATACCGTTTGGCGAGAACAAACCCGGTTGCTTTACATTTACGATTACCTAAATATGTGGACATTTATGGTAGAATTGGCAGATATCGTCGAGCCAGAAGACGGAATGAGCTACCCAAACCTTATGTATGTTGAAGGCCAAATACCAGCCGTAGCTCCAGAACGTGAATTTATCATCGAAGATCTTGATGATGCATTTCCTGAAGATGAGGAAGACGAAATGGGCTTAGACCCTGAAGATTATGATACGTTGGATTTTGACGAAAACTGGAATTAATATAGCAAGAGTTCTCACCTTTTTACAGTAGCTTTAACCGTTACAATTTTCAGTTAATTTTACACTTAACCTTTTACATTTCAAATGATAAACTTATACGCTGCACATATTGCATCCCTTTCAATTCACAGAGTAGGAAACAAAAGCCGTAACGAAGGGATTTTTCTTTCATCGGCTCCTTACAAAATGGATGATGAGATTAGACCCTTGTTAAAAGAGTTTTTTCTGAAACCATTTCGTGATAAAGAAGAAAACTATTTTCAGTTTCGTCACGAAACCGATCTTGAATTTCACGATTTATATAACACTGTTTCTGAAATTTTTGATAATCCAGAAAGCATTCACGAACACAGCAAAAAAATAACAAAGCACCTTTTTGATCAGTCCATGCATCCGCATATTAAAAACGGGGAAGTATATGTTGCGTATATGGAAAACCTACAGATTGATAATGAAAAAGTAGATGGCATTGGTATTTTCAAATCTGAAATCAAACAAGATTTTCTTCAATTTGCCGAGCAAGGTGATCAATTGGACGCCATTCTTCAGCAAGGTGTAAATCTAAAAAAACTGGATAAAGGCGCGCTTATTTTTAATGTTAAGAAAGAAGAAGGCTACAAAGTACTTTCCATTGATAGTAACCGCTATGACGCACGTTATTGGGTAGAAAGCTTTTTGGGTGTTGATGCTTTTGAAGATGAAAACTTCTTCACCAAAAAGTATTTAAAGTTCTGCCAAGATTTTGCAAAAGACGTGGTACTTCCCGCGGAAGATAAACAACAAGAGGTCATGTTTATGAACCGTGCCGTAAACCACTTTGCCAAAAACGATAATTTTGAAGAAAGTTCTTTTGTAAACGAAGTGATTGATAACCCAGCATTAGTGCCAGAATTTAATCATTATAAAACTGAAAAGGCTCCCAAATATAAAATTGAAGACTTAACTACTTTTCCTATTGCAAATACCGCAGTTAGCGCTGCGCGTAAAAAGATTAAAAATGTAATTAACCTAGATACTAACATTCAGATAAAAATGGATTTTATAAATCCAGATAGTGCTGAACGTTTCGTAGAAAAAGGTTGGGACGAAGAAAAGCAGATGTACTATTATTTAGTATATTTTAATAAAGAGGAAAAGTCGTAAAATTCACTAGTCTTCAACAAATACAAAGCAGTATTCATAACCTGGATACTGCTTTTCTTTTTTTCTTAATTGTAACAAATCTTCAGTACATTCGTCGTATAGATAGCTAACCCAAAAAACAGAATTCTTTGGAACCCATACTCACTATTGACAACCTCACCAAAAAATTTGGCCCCATAACCGCTGTAAAAAACCTCACTTTTACCATTGAGAAAGGAAATGTGTACGGAATTTTAGGCCCCAACGGAAGCGGGAAATCCACCACATTGGGCATCGTCCTAAATGTGGTCAATAAAACCGATGGCAGTTACCATTGGTTTGACGGCACCGATTCTACCCATAATGCGCTAAAAAAAGTAGGTGCCATTATTGAGCACCCCAACTTTTACCCGTATATGACAGCAGTCCAAAACTTAGCATTGGTTTGTAAAATTAAAGGTGTTCCTACTTCAAAAATTGAAGAAAAACTAGAAGTTGTTGGTTTACTGGAAAGAAAAAATAGCAAGTTTAGAACTTTTTCTTTAGGGATGAAACAACGTTTGGCAATTGCTTCGGCATTATTGAACGATCCTGAAATACTAATACTTGACGAACCCACAAACGGCTTGGACCCTCAAGGAATTCATCAAATACGGGAAATTATAAAGAAAATTGCTTCGGAAGGAACTACAATTTTATTGGCCTCTCACCTACTGGACGAAGTTGAAAAGGTTTGTTCGCATGTTGTGATTCTTCGGAAAGGGGAAAGTTTATACACCGGTACGGTTGATGAAATGAATGCCAGCCACGGTTTCTTTATTCTACAAGCAAATGACATGCAGCTATTGGAAAATGAATTAACAAATCATGCTGGTTTTGGGAAACTGAAAAAGGAAGGTGACACGCTCGTTGCTTATTTAGAAGAACCTATGGACGCTTCAACCTTAAACAAACAGCTTCAGGAAAAAGGAATTATTCTATCACACTTAGTAAAACGAAAAGAAAGCCTAGAAGAACAATTCCTTGAATTGACTAAAAACCTAAACTAACCAACCGTATGTTACGACTTCTCAATATAGAACTTCAAAAATTAAGATATAATCGCTCTGCGAAAGTAATTTCAATTGTTTATTTCGTATTAATAACATTTATTGCGTTAATCGCTTCGATAGAATTTAGCTTCGGAAGCGTAAACTTTAGAGTCGCAGATCAAGGTATTTTTAACTTTCCATTTATTTGGCATTTCAACACCTATATAGCTGCTATTCTTAAAATATTTTTAGCTATCGTTATTGTTTCAATGATGAGTAATGAGTACAGTTACCGAACGTTAAAACAAAACTTAATTGACGGTTTAAGCAAAAAGGAATTTGTGCTCTCAAAGTTCATAACAGTTATAGGTTTTGCTTTAATATCTACACTATTTGTCTTTATCGTTTCGATGATTTTAGGGCTTAGTTTTTCAGATTATAATGAGATAGGTATCATATTTAGTGATATGGAGTACTTAATAGCCTATTTTATTAAATTGGTAGGCTTTTTTGCCTTTTGTATGTTTTTAGGGATTCTAGTAAAACGCTCTGCTTTTGCTATTGGCTTTTTAGTGGTTTGGTGGATTGTAGAAAGTCTTATCTACGGACTTTTAAAATGGCAATTTTTCAAAGACACTAACATTGCTGAAAACATTGCTCAATTTTTCCCTCTGGAAGCGATGAGCAACTTGATTAAAGAACCAATGACGCGCCTGGGCGCTGTGCAATCTGCTGCCACGCAATTAGGGGAAAACTTTGCTAAGAATTATGATGTTACACTTTTAAACGTAGCCATTGTATTAGTTTGGACATTCTTATTTGTGTATTGGAGTTTCGCTATCTTGAAGAAACGAGACTTATAATCTTAGTTTTTACTACAGGAATTTAAAGAGTTTCGTTTAGGTTTCTTTCACAAGTTGCTAGTTACATTTTCGTTATTTTTGTAAGGCATTGAAAAAGAATTTATGAAGTTTAAAGTAGTATCAGATTTTAAGCCAACCGGTGACCAGCCGGAAGCGATAAAATCATTGGTAAACGGCCTCAATTCCGAAGAAAGATATCAAACCCTGCTAGGAGTAACCGGAAGTGGTAAAACCTTCACCGTCGCCAACGTGGTGGAAGAAGTACAGAAACCCACTTTGGTTTTAGCGCACAATAAAACATTGGCAGCACAACTGTATGCTGAGTTTAAAAATTTCTTCCCAAATAATGCGGTGGAATATTTTGTATCGTATTACGATTACTACCAACCCGAAGCATTTATACCCAGCAGCGGAACCTACATAGAAAAAGACCTTTCCATAAATGAAGAAATTGAGAAGCTTCGGTTGAGCACCACCTCTTCCCTATTATCGGGACGACGAGATGTGATTGTGGTGGCTTCGGTTTCTTGTTTGTACGGTATTGGTAACCCAGTTGAGTTTCAGAAAAACGTAATCAGTTTACAGCAGGGCCAGACACTTTCGCGGACCAAATTACTACATCGTTTGGTTCAAAGTTTATATGCCCGTACCGAAGCAGAATTTCATAATGGAAACTTCAGGATAAAAGGTGACACCGTAGATGTATATCCGGGATATGCCGATGATGCTTTCAGAATTCATTTTTTTGGAGATGAAATTGAAGAAATTGAAGCTTTTGATCCAAAAACTAACGAAGTAATAGAAAAATACGAACGGTTGAACATTTATCCCGCCAATATGTTCGTTACCTCGCCAGATGTGTTGCAAGGAGCCATTCGTGAAATTCAGGATGATTTGGTAAAACAAATTGATTATTTTAAAGAAATAGGCAAGCACTTAGAAGCCCAACGATTGGAAGAACGCACTAATTTCGATCTTGAAATGATTAGGGAGTTGGGGTATTGTAGCGGTATTGAAAACTATTCGCGCTACTTGGATAGGCGTTTACCAGGCACACGCCCTTTCTGTTTATTAGATTATTTTCCGGACGATTATTTAATGATTGTTGATGAAAGCCACGTTTCCATTCCACAGGTTGGAGCGATGTACGGTGGTGACCGTAGTAGAAAAGAAAATCTGGTTGAATATGGTTTTCGTTTACCGGCCGCGATGGACAACCGTCCATTAAAAGCAGAAGAGTTTGAAGCACTTCAAAACCAAGTGATTTATGTGAGTGCGACCCCAGCCGATTATGAACTGGAAAAAAGTGGCGGTGTTTATGTGGAACAAGTAATCAGACCAACCGGATTGTTGGATCCGCCTATTGAAATTCGCCCTAGTTTAAACCAGATCGATGATTTATTGGAAGAAATGCAACTTCGTATTGAAAAAGATGAGCGGGTTTTAGTTACCACGCTTACCAAACGAATGGCAGAAGAATTGACAAAATACCTAACCCGCGTTCAAATACGCTGTCGTTACATTCATAGTGATGTGGATACACTAGAACGTGTGGAGATCATGCAAGATTTACGTTTAGGTTTGTTTGATGTGCTAGTAGGAGTTAACTTACTTAGAGAAGGGTTAGATTTACCAGAAGTTTCTTTAGTCGCAATTTTGGATGCAGACAAAGAAGGCTTTTTACGTAGTAATCGTTCACTTACGCAAACCGTTGGCCGTGCTGCGCGACACGTTAACGGAAAAGCGATTATGTATGCTGATAAAATTACCAATAGCATGCAAAAAACAATTGATGAAACGGAATACCGAAGGGAGAAACAAATTGCTTATAACAAACAACATAATATAACACCAACGGCCATTAAGAAATCCTTTGAGAATACCTTGGCAAAATCTAAACAAGAAGCCTATACTTTTGAAACAGCTGACACACTAGCTGCCGCAGAACCGGAAGATTCTTATTTAACCAAACCACAGATTGAAAAGAAAATACGGGATACACGAAAAGCCATGGAAAAATCAGCTAAAGAATTAGATTTTATGATGGCTGCTAAGCTGCGTGATAAAATAAAAAGCTTGCAAAAATCTTTGGAAGAAGTAAAGTCATAAAAAGTAAAAATGACTATAAAATTTAATTTATGACCCCATTAACACAAGTGTTTTCAACGTTTTTGTATTTTTCGATTATAATGATTCCGAAGCAAGCCATTTCACAAGAAAATAAAATAATTCCTAATACTATAAAAGAAGAAGCACTTACAGCTCTTTCTTATTATCCTGAATTAAAAGATACTAACATAGTATTTAAGTTTAAGGACAAGATCAAAAAATCTACCATGCAGGCACAACCTACTTGGGGTAGTTTTTTAAAAAGAAAGAAAAACCGGGAGTATATAATTTTAATAAGCAGGGAAATTCAAATAGACAACGAAGCGTTTACCATAAATGATATCCCTTCAAATGTTATAACGGGCTGGTTGGGGCACGAATTAGGTCACGTTATGGATTATAGAGACCGTAATAACTTTGGAATGTTGATTTTTGGGTTTAAATATCTATTCTCGAAGCGTCATATAAAGGAAGTGGAGCGAACCGCAGACACCATTGCTATTGCCCATGGAATGGGAGATTACATTTTAGAAACTAAAAATTTTATTTTAGACCACGCTAATATTTCAGAACATTATAAAAACCGAATTCGTTCTTTTTATATGTCTCCTGAAGAAGTTATGGAGCTTATCAATGATGAAAAATTAGAAGAAGCAGCTACTGCTGAGTAGAGTTTACAAAGTCTTCCCATTCTGCAAATTTTTCTTCATCCATTACCTTTTCCATCTTCACTTGTCCACCTTTCTTTTTATTTTTCGCGTTCCATTCGTGGAATACATCTGTTGAAACCCGTGTTACCTTAACTCCTTTCAAAGCTTTTCCACGAGCTACTTTATAATTTTTGTTAGCTTCTTGTAAAGCGTTATCAAGTGCTTTAGCAAGTTCTTCTTCATCAGTTTCTGCAGTCGTGCCCAAATACCAATGATGATAAAATTCATTATCAATTTTTACGGCAGCGATGGTAAACTCTGGTAGTTTTATATCAAATTGCTGTTCTAACTTCCGAAGTGCAGTTTCCATTTTATTAACAGATAATTGCGAACCGACAACATTTAAGAAGAATTTAGTACGCCCGGTAATGATTATTTCGGCTTTTTCAATATTTGTGAAGGCAATTGTGTCTCCAATTAAGTAACGCCACGCCCCTGAAACTGAACTCATGATCAACACATAGTCTGTGTCCTTTTCTACTTCAGAAAGGTTTAAAACCGGAGCTTCTTGCGCAATAGAACCGTCTTTATTTACATATTCCGGTTTAAAAGGAACAAATTCAAAATAAATACCGTTATCGGTTACCAACTTCATAGCAGTGGTATCGGGCCGTTGTTGGTAAGCAATAAAGCCTTCTGAAGCTAAATAGGTATCTATCACAGTTATGGGATGCGCCAACAACTGATTAAAACTTTTTTCATACGGCTGAAAAGCCACGCCACCACTGGTATACACTTGTAAGTTAGGCCAAATATCATGAATGGTATTTAAATTATTATAGTCGATTACTTTTTTCATCATCAACTCCATCCAAGATGGGATACCGCTCAACGCCCCAATGTCCCATTCATTGGCTCGTTCGGCAATAGTTTGTACCCGCTCATCCCAATCGGCTATTTTAGAAATTTCTTCACCTGGCTTATAATATCCGCGGAACCAAAAAGGAATATTGCTCGCGCTAATACCGCTTATTTCACCTTCCTTAAACTCATCTCGCTTTTCCAAATCGGTTGAACTACCCAACATCATTATTTCCTTTTCAAAAAAATCGGACGGTAAATCAAAATTTGTCAAAGCGCCCACTTGCTTAATACCGGTATTTCTAATGGCTTCCATCATCATTTTTGTAACCGGAATCCGTTTGCTGGTTTTCCCGGTAGTACCGCTACTCAATGCAAAATACTGGGGTTTTCCGGGCCAGGTAATATCTTCAAAACCATCGTGTACGCGGTGCCACCACTCTTTGGTCATTTTATCATAATCGTGAAAGGGAATCGATTCAGAAAATTCCTTTTCTATATCTTCAGAATTTAGAATTCTTTTAAATCCATAATATTTCCCAAAGGCCGTATTTTGAGCCTTTTCCAATAAGTTTTTTAATACTTTTTTTTGTGCTTCTACTGGGGAATCTTCCGAAACCAAATTGTCGCGAAGATCAATAGCACTTTTTATAATAGAGCCTAAAACAGCCATGGTTATTTCAGTTTTTTTGAAAATAAAACTTTTTAAACTAGCACGCCGTTGTTTTAATGGAAGTTTAACGATTGTACAATTTGTATCTTTGTAATCTATGACACATCATCCCGATTCCGTACGAATTAACAAAGCCATTAGCGACAGTGGATACTGCTCTAGAAGGCAAGCCGATACCTTGATTGAAAAAGAAAAGGTTACCATTAACGGTACCTTGGCTACTTTAGGCGACCGTGTAATGCCCGATGATGAAGTACGGGTTGATGGAAAGCTTATTACAGAAAATGAGAACCTAGTTTATATTGCCCTAAATAAACCCATTGGTATTACCTGCACGACCGATAGGCGCGTGGACGGGAACGTAGTCGATTTTATAAATCACAAAGAACGTATTTTTCATGTGGGCAGATTAGACAAACCCAGTGAAGGCTTATTGTTAATGACCAATGACGGCGATATTGTAAATAAAATTTTACGTGCCGGAAACAAGCACGAAAAAGAATACATTGTAACAGTGGACCGCCCAATCACGAACGACTTTATTAAACGGATGGGCAATGGAATTCCTATTTTAGAAACCGTCACTAAAAAATGTGAAGTTGAAAAGATAAGCCGATTTGTATTTAGAATTATTCTGGTGCAAGGCCTAAACCGGCAAATTAGAAGAATGTGTGAGTATTTAGGGTATGAAGTAACCGCACTAAAAAGAATTAGGATTATGAATATTGAATTGGGCGATTTACCAATTGGTAAATGGAGGGATTTAACTAAAGAGGAATTAAAAGGTTTGCAAAATTCAGTTGAAGAATCTAAAAATGTACCTCAAGCTGATCGTTTTAAAAGTACTGGCGGAAAACGTAGAAGAAGGTAGAATTTTAAGCATAAAAAAACCACGTGTCGATTGAGTAACACGTGGTCATTTCAACTAACTAACCAAATTAAATTTCAATTATGAAATCTCAACCATTCTCTTTAATACTTTTTCTTCTTCTTTTTTAGGAAGTGTAATTTCTAATACACCATTTTCGTAACTTGCATTAACATTCTCAACGTTAATGTTTTCCGGTAATGTAAATGATCTTTTAAAACCGTTATAATTAAACTCTTTACGAGTAAATTTTGTTTCGTTTTCGGTTGTATTTTCTTCGTTCCCTGAAGTAACTTCGGCAGAGACTTTCAGAATATTATTATCAACTTCTATGTTGAAGTTCTCTTTACTTAGACCGGGTACAGCCAATTCAATTACAAAATTCGTGTTTTTTTCCTGAATATTTACAGCAGGAATGCTAAAGTTTTCATAATTGGGAGTGTCCAATCTGTTTTCTGTAAAAATTTCATCCAATAAGGATGGAAACCAATTGCTATTTCTTCTAACTAAATTCATGTCCTTTTATTTTATAAATGTTTTACTTTATTTTTTAAACTCTATTTCATTATGAGCAAAACCAATTCCAAATTATAATTAAAGACATTTTGTCCTGTATAAAGTAAAAATATATGCCTTTTTGTCTGTTTAATGTAAGGGGCAATTTGGTTATTTAATTCAATTTTAAGAATGAAGATGAAGAAATAAGTTACTTTTAAGTTTATAAAATCATTTACCCCCTGTATTTTATGAAACAATTGTACATAAAACTGCTTGCTTTTTTCAGTAGTATAAAAAGTAAAATTGCTTTTTACCCCACAATTTTAGCCTTAGCTGGCTTTATATTTTCCTTTGTAATGGCTTCTTTTGAGGACCAAGGTGTATCCCGCCATTTAATAGAAATAGCACCACAATTATTGTTGGAGGATGGTGATACGGCATTGACTGTTTTAAGCGCTTGTATTGGAGGTCTAATATCTATGATGGTCTTTAGCTTCTCTATGGTCATGCTTTTATTAAGCCAAGCGTCGAGTAATTTTTCACCTCGATTGTTACCTGGTTTAATTTCTGATAAAACCCACCAAATTATTCTAGGGACGTATTTAGCCACCATTTTATACAATATATTCACCCTTTTCTCTATTGAACCCAATGATGAAAAATATACCCTGCCAGGGCTTTCCATTTTATTGGGTATCGCTTTAACTATTTTATGTCTTTGTTTGTTTATTTATTTTATCCACAACATTTCGCAAAGCATTCAGATAAACAATATTTTAGATAAGATTTATGAGAAATCGAGAAAGCGAATGGAGGAACTTCTAGAAAATGAAAAGAATGAAGATAAAAACATTGTTGAAAATTTTCCTTCAACCGACAATTGGTTTGAATATTCCACTAACGAAAGCGGCTACCTTCAAAATATTTCATTTAAAAACATAACAGAAATCGCCGTTAATGCGGAAACGAGAATACACATCACGACGCCCAAAGGTTTTTTTGTTTTAAAAAATGTCTGTTTAATTAAATCTGAAAAGGAGCTGGACGATTCAACCTTAAAAAAGATTTTATCCAATATAAATTTTTCAAGAGGTGAACTGGTTGAAGACAATTACATATTAGCTTTTAAACAAGTAACCGAAATTGCCGTTAAAGCTATGTCGCCCGGCATAAACGATCCTGGAACGGCAATTAACGCAATAGACTACCTTACCGAACTTTTTGCCCTTAGAATGAAAAAAAGAGACAAAGGCATATTAATTAAAGACGATAAAGCAATAGTGAAAATTGCTATTGTAAATTTTGAAGATTTACTCTACAATACAATGGCCGCTTTACGCACGTATTGCAAACACGATCCTATTATCGTTCAAAAGTTAATGTGGATGCTTCAATATCTGGAAAAAATAACCGCCTATAAAGAAGAATATAATACCGTTGTAAGAAAGGAACTGAAGAACCTTGTAGAGGATGCACTTGCCAGTTTTGAGTCTGAACAAGATGCTCAAAAAATAAAAATGATGGCTTCTCTAAAATAAAAAACCCAGTTGATAAAACCGGGTTTTGTTTCACTTGCCTTAAAGCTACTTAAGACTAACCAAATTAACGGGCTGAATATAAACCATTCCTTCTTTTAGCTCACAGGTTACTGTTTTATAATTAAGCCTCTTTTTAATATAGCTTTCGATTTCTTCACGCTCTGTTTTTACAGACAAAACCACAAGTTCATGATTTTCATTTACCACAAACTTCACGGTTGCAAATGTATCTTTTTCAATTAAAAAGCTTGGATTACTTAGAAGTCGAAAAATTTCTTTGACGGCGACTTTAGAGGGTTCATTTATATTAGTTACTGCTGCAATACTCGTAAAAGTTGCAGTAACCAATAATGCAAGAAATAATACTTTAATTTTTTTCATAACGGTTCGATTAAATGATTGATGTATAATATAGACAGCCATCAATAGAAATTGTTACGAAAAAATCAAAAAATTAACTTTTATTTAACTAAAAACAAAAACCCCTTGATAAAATCAAGAGGTTTTCGCAATTAAAGTATGTTCTTGTTAAGACAGTACTGCGTGTACTTTATCTGCAGCTTCTTGAAATTCTACTGCACTTTCCACAGCAAGACCACTATTATCAATTAGTTCTTTTGCCTTATCTGCATTGGTACCTTGCAAACGCACGATAATAGGCACATCAATATTACCCATATTTTTATAAGCATCTACAATACCTTGTGCAACGCGGTCGCAACGCACAATTCCTCCAAAGATATTCACTAAAATAGCTTTTACCGAAGGATCTTTAAGTATTAGGTTAAACGCTGTTTCCACACGTTCGGCATCGGCTGTACCACCAACATCCAAAAAGTTTGCAGGTTCTCCACCAGCTTGTTTAATAAGGTCCATAGTTGCCATTGCCAATCCAGCTCCGTTTACCATACAGCCTACATTACCATCAAGATCTACGTAACTTAAACCAGCTTCACGTGCTTCTACCTCAACTGGGTTTTCTTCACGAATGTCACGCATTGCTGCGTAATCTTTATGGCGGAATAACGCATTGTCATCCAATGTTACTTTCGCGTCTACTGCAATAATTTTATCGTCACTCGTTTTTAAAACCGGGTTGATTTCAAATAGGGAAGAATCAGATTCTGTATAAGCTTTGTATAATGCTGTAACAAACTTTGTCATTTGTTTAAAAGCTTTTCCGCTTAACCCTAAGTTAAATGCAACACGGCGTGCTTGAAAAGGCATTAAACCTAAAGATGGGTCTACTTCTTCGTTAAAAATTAAATGAGGAGTTTCTTCAGCAACGGTTTCTATATTCATTCCACCTTCAGTAGAATACATAATCATGTTTTTTCCTGTCGCACGATTTAACAATACGCTCATATAATATTCTTCAGGCTCGCTATCTCCAGGATAGTAAACATCTTCAGTAATCAATACTTGGTTTACTTTTTTCCCTTCCTTGCTAGTTTGTGGGGTTACTAAATTCATCCCAATGATGTCACCTGCAATTTCTTCTACCTCTTTAAGGTTTTTGGCCAATTTTACACCGCCACCTTTACCACGGCCACCAGCATGTACTTGCGCTTTGATAACGTGCCAACCGGTTCCGGTTTCTTCGGTTAATTTTTTTGCAGCTTCTACAGCTTCCGCTGGGGTTTGCGCAACGATTCCTCGTTGTATTTCAACTCCAAAACTGTTTAGTATTTCTTTTCCTTGATATTCGTGTAAATTCATAATAGCGTTTTATGGCTTAATTTTCAGATGCACAAAAGTAACAATTTTGCTAGTATTTTCAGGTTGTCTTTCATCTTATTTTTATGAAACGTATCTTTCAGGTATTTTAAATCTTTGCTGTATTTTTAAAATGAAACTGAAGATGTTTGAGTACATTTAATTGATTTTCAAAACAAAAGAAAATGAAAAATTTTGATTGGACTCAATTTACAAGAAAAATTGCTGTACAAGCTCCTATACAAAAAATATACGATGCTTGGACAAAACCCATTGAACTGGAGAGATGGTTTTTAAGCAAAGCCGAATTTTATACTTCAGAAAAAGAAAAGATTGAAAAAAACCAATCCATTAAAGAAGGATTATCGTACGGTTGGCAATGGTATTTGTATCCTGTGACTGAGCATGGCAAAGTTACCAAAGCCAATGGCAAAGATTTTTTACAGTTTACTTTTGCAGGTGATTGTTTGGTTGATGTTAGTTTTGAAACTTTTAAAAATGGGACTATTGTGTCTCTTACGCAAAAAAATATCCCAACCGATGATGAAAACAAAGTGAATGTCCGCTTAGGCTGTGATAATGGATGGTCCTTTTATTTAGTTAACCTAAAGTCTGTTTACGAAGGCGGATTAGATTTAAGAAATAAAGATCCTGAGCTAAAGCCCATGCTCAATAATTAAAAGTAATAATATTTTACCACTTTCCCTTTTATGTTATATCTTGAAAGGCAAAGCTTAAAACAAAAAAGATATGTCTCTCGATCATTTTTTTAAAAACCTCACAGAAATCCCCGAAGTATTTATTGGCACCACATTTATTTTTTTACTCATCATTCTATATACAAGAATCTTTGGTTTAAAAAGCTTCAGTAAAATGACGGGGTTCGATTTTGTAATAACTGTTGCAATAGGTAATATTATTGCTATGACAGTAAATACGGGAAGCCCCTCGTTATTGGTAGGCGCCATTCTGCTTCTTATCCTTTACGCACTTAATTATATAATTACATATTTACGATATAAAAGTATATCGATAGAAAAGCTAATTGAAAATAAACCCATAATGATTATGCGTGACGGCGTAGTTTTAAAAGAAAATTTAAAAAAATCTAAAGTAACAGAATCTGAACTGCAATCTAAATTACGCGAAGCAAACGTGCTCACTTTAAGTCAAGTAAAAGCTGTGATTCTCGAAACAACCGGTGATGTATCAGTGTTACATACGGACAAAGAAGATATTGAAATAGCAGACTACATTTTGGAAGGTATAAAAATCTAGAGCTCAGCAACTTCTTTTTTAGCGGTTTCAAACTCTGAGATCATTTCCGCAACAATTTGTGCAGCTGGCTTAATGTCGTGTATCAGGCCTGCTATTTGACCTATTTCCAACTCGCCTTCTTCCAAGTCGCCTTCAAACATTCCTTTTTTGGCGCGCGCTCTCCCTAAAAGTTCAATTAATTCTTCCTTTTTAGGGTTTTTAGCGTAAAGCTCCATAACATCGTTAAAAAATTTATTTTTCAACATTCTAACAGGAGCTAACTCTTTTAAGGTAAGCATAGTGTCGCCTTCTTTAGCATCAACCACCATTTTTTTAAATGCTTGATGTGAGCTTGATTCTTCACTCGCCACAAAACGGCTTCCCACTTGTACAGCATCGGCCCCTAAAACCATTGCGGCTAACATACCCCTTCCCGTAGCAATGCCCCCTGCTGCAATTAAAGGAATGTCAATTTTTTCTTTTACCATAGGTATCAAAGTAAACGTAGTGGTTTCATCTCTTCCATTATGCCCCCCAGCTTCAAAACCTTCGGCTACAACAGCATCCACCCCAGCTTCTTGCGCTTTTAAAGCAAATTTTACACTACTAACAACATGAACAACAGTTATACCGTGTTCTTTTAATTTTGAGGTATAAGTCTTTGGATTTCCTGCTGAAGTAAAAACGATTTTTACTCCTTCAGAAATGATAATTTCAATAATCTTATCAATATCTGGATACAGCATCGGCACATTTACGCCAAAAGGGTTATTTGTAGCTTTTTGACATTTTTGAATGTGTTCCAAAAGTACATCTGGATACATAGACCCGGCACCTATAATTCCTAAGCCACCAGCATTACTCACGGCACTTGCCAAACGCCAACCGCTGTTCCATATCATCCCGGCTTGTATTAATGGATATTGTATGTCGAAGAGATTCGTAATCCTATTTTGCACGTAATGTTACTTTTTAATTAATTTGAAAGAAGTTTTTTTGTTTCCAGTTTCGATAGTCGCAATATAGACCCCAGCAGACATATAAGATACATCTACTTGGTTGTTTTGACTTGAAATGCGAGACTGTTTCACCTGCTCACCCAACACATTGTATATAGTGAAAGTTGCTTCGGAATATCCTTTTGGAAACGAAATATTTACTTGAGTGGTAACCGGATTAGGGTATATTGCAAAATTATTCTCTAACATTTCATCTTCAATGCTCAGTTCTATCAACATATTGTATGCGTCTTCAAAATTTGGGATTCCATAACCCATTTGAGCTGAAGGGTTGTTATACATAGAAGCAGATTCTCTTACCAACTGCATAACTTGACTGTTTGGTGTTTGAGGTCGTACTTGCCAAAAAGAAGCGATAGAACCAGCCATGATTGGAGAACTAAAAGAGGTTCCGTTACTAAAACTAACACTACCAAATTGATTAACAATCGCAGCAAATTCTCCCTGTGCCATTACATCTGGTTTTACACGACCGTCAACTGTTGGCCCTATAGAACTAAAGCCTGCATAATTACCATTAGAGTCAACTGCACCAATTGTTAACATACCAGGTGAATCTCCTGGTGTGCCCACATAGGTAAATCCGCCACCATCATTCCCTGCAGAAGTAACCAATATCATTCCTTTATCGAAAGCGTGATTGGCACCGCGAGCTCCAATAGTGGTTTGCCCATCTAAATCATCATAACTATGATCATAATCAGGATCATCAAAATCTTGGTACCCTAAAGATGTGTTTACTACATCAACCCCTAAACTGTCGGCTCTTTCCAGAGCTTCTACCCAAAGGGCTTCTTCCACTGGGCTTTCTTGTGTTCCATCTTCAGTAACAAATAAATAGTAAGATGCATCTGGTGCTGTGCCTACAAATTGCCCATCTAAAAATGCCGCAGCATCACTAAAAGTACTTGATCCGTGACTTCCCGTGCCGTCAGCATTTTCTTCTCTAAATACAAAATCATAAGTTCCTAACAAACGTCCTTCATTTCTAAGTGTAGCGTAAGCAGGATTGGTCATTACATTGGGGTATCCGTTATCCATAAAAGCGACTACCATTCCTTCACCAGTAAAATCGTTCTCATGTAAAAAATCTACTGCAAGCATTTCAGTTTGATTGGCAGCATCGCCGTAGTTATATTCAACTCGTGATTGCGTTTCCATTTCGAATTTATCCGATATTCTACCTGCTGGCTTTGTAAAATTCAAATCTTTATCGGCAAACTCTACTTCAGTTACAAATTCTAAATTCAGCAGATTATTAATATTACTAAAAGAACCTCTTACATAAACTGCGTTCATCCATTTGGATTTAGCAAGAACGGTTATACCCGTACTGTTATTTATTTGAGATTTATAGTTTTCATTAAGAGGAACGTCTCTTTCATCTATTGGCGTTCCGTGCATTTGCTTTCTGTCGATGGCTTCTTGCGTTAATATGGTAAGCGGGTTTGCCAAAGCATCTGCGACATTTTCTTTATCAGCAAAGAAGACTAATGCTTCTTCTTGTGCAAAACTTATTTGGGAAACAAATAATGTGAGTAGTAAAAGTATTTTTTTCATCTTTTTTTATTTTAAAATTTTATGAAATAACGCCGCTGCCAAGTAACTCTTCATTATCGTACCAAGCTACAAACTGCCCTTCAGTAATAGCAGATTGTGGATTTTCAAAAATAACATACAGTCCAGAGACAGTTTGATGTAACGTGGCTTTTTCCAATGCTTGTCTATAGCGTATTCTCGCCATAACAACTTTAGTTTCATCTTCTTTTAATCGTAAATCCTCTCTAACCCAATGAATTTCTTCATTTTTAACAAAAAGACCACGACGGTACAAGCCAGGATGGTCTTTTCCTTGCCCTGTATAAATTACGTTTTCTTTTACATCGGTGTCGATAACAAAAAGTGGTTCTTTAGTCCCCCCAACAGCCAAACCCTTACGTTGACCTTTGGTAAAAAAGTGGGCACCTTGATGTTTCCCTACCTCTGTTCCATCTGCTATGGTATATTTATTTTTTTCTGAAAGATATTGCAATTTGTCCTCTTCAGAAGAAAATTCAGGTTCAGTTTTGTTATAGTTTGAATACTCTGATGGCACTTCGATAATCACTCCTTCTTTTGGCGCTAATTGTTGTTGTAAAAATTCTGGAAGTCTTACTTTACCAATAAAACACAAACCTTGCGAATCTCTCTTTTCAGCAGTGATCAATCCTTGTTCTGAAGCTATTTTTCTAACCTCGGGTTTTAATAGTTCGCCTATAGGGAATAGTGTTTTTGAAAGTTGTTCCTGAGATAATTGACACAAAAAATAAGATTGATCTTTATTTGGGTCTTTTCCTGAAAGTAATTGATAGATAGTTTTACCGTCTTTTTCAATAGTACCTTTTCGGCAATAATGACCAGTAGCGACATAATCTGCTCCCAATTCCATGGCAATTTTTAGAAAAACGTCGAATTTAATTTCGCGGTTACACAAAACGTCAGGGTTTGGAGTCCGCCCCATTTTATATTCTTTAAACATATAATCGACTATACGTTCTTTGTATTGTTCACTTAAATCGACTGTTTGAAAAGGAATATCTAATTTTTGCGCTACCAACATGGCGTCGTTACTGTCCTCAAGCCAGGGGCATTCATTGGAGATAGTTACAGAATCATCGTGCCAATTTTTCATAAACAAACCAATAACCTCATATCCCTGTTCTTTTAACAGATATGCCGTTACACTGGAATCTACTCCACCGCTCAATCCAACAACAACTCTTTTTTGAGAATTCATTATTTTAAACCTGAAATTAATTTTGTGATTACAAAGATACAATTTTAAACAAGGCTATTTATAGATGCCCATCTATTGAATCTATCATTATTACAGCAACAAAATTTATACCGCTATAGTACCTGAAAAAAATTTATTGTTTTCCTGGATTCTTTGGTTTAGGGTATGTTTCTTCCATTTCTATCTTTCCGTTTTTATAATACCTCCAAAGTCCGTTTTTCTTACCTTCTTTATAATAGCCCTTGATTGTCACGGTACCGTTAGCATCATAATAAACAGCTTCACCACTAAGTTTATCGTTTACATATTGTAGTTTTTTTAGCAATATACCTTCTGGTGAGTAGTAATTATTTTCTCCTTGTTTTAAGCCGTCTTGGTAGTGAGTTTCTTCTGTTTTAGTACCATCGGGGTAATACGTGGTTTTCACTCCATCTAATTCCCCATTCTTGTAAAATTCACGTGTCATTACCTTATCAGATTTTTCATGATAATACACCCATTCCCCTACTCTATTTTTTCCTTCCATTTCGCCTTCACTTACCAACTTTCCTTTAATAGTGAAGTATTGTACAGAAGCATTATTTCCGTTAGAAGAAAACTCTTTAATTGCCATGGGCTGATCCTTGCAGGTTTCACAATAAAACTTAAAAACACCTGTTTCTTTTCCGTGATCGAATTGCCCTTTATACCTCAGTTGTTTGGTTCCTGGATAATATTTTTCCCAAACCCCGTCACGTTTTCCATCTGCATCAAATTGGTTTACTTTTTCTTGAGCTAACAGAAGTTGAGAGGAGAAAACTATTCCTAAGAAAAGTGAAAAAAGGTTTTTCATAGTAACGTATATTTTCAGGTTAAAACGTCATAATTAAAAGTAAAGTATAAATTTTATTTGTTGAAAAAAAGCCTCCTGATTAGAGGAGACTTTAAATTACTTTCTTTTCTGAGCTTTCTTTTGCTCTTCGGCCTGCTCCATCATTTCGGCCATTTTACGCTGAAAACGGTTTTGCTTTTTAGGTTGCTTTTTCTTTTTCTGAATTTTAGCGTGAACCTTATCATCGTCGATTATAAAGTTTTTAATTACCAGCATAATTCCAATGGTAATCATATTTGACGTAAAGTAATACAATGACAATCCACTTGCGTAATTGTTGAAGAACACCAACATAAACAATGGCGATAAGTACATTATAAACTTCATATTAGGCATTCCTGGCTGTTGTTGCGCCTGCATAGTTTGGCCTGTTGTCATCATCATATAAATGAAGATAGCGATAGACGCCAATATTGGAAACAAACTTACGTGATCACCATAAAAAGGGATATGAAACGGCAATTGCGCTATGGTATCATAACTTGAAAGGTCGTCTGCCCATAAAAAGCTCTTCTGACGAAGATCAAATGCTGTTGGAAAAAAGGTAAACAGTGCATAGAAAACGGGTATTTGCAACAATGCCGGCAAACATCCTTTTAATGGACTAGCCCCTGCTGCATTTTGAAGTTTCATTGTTTCCTGCTGAATCTTCATTTTGTTATCGCCATACTTTTCACGGATTTCCTCAATCTCGGGACGCAGTATTTTCATTTTTGCCTGCGATAGGTACTGCTTGTATTGTACTGGTGACAGCAATAACTTAATTAAAATGGTTAAGCAGATAATAGCAATTCCGGCAGGTAAAAAGCCACTTAAAAATCCGAATAACGGAATAATGATGTATTTATTAATCATTCCGAAAATACCCCATCCTAATGGCATGGCTTCGTCTAGATTTCTTCCGTAGTCATTAAAAATTTGATAGTCTGTAGGACCATAATACATATTCATATTATAGGAAAGCCCTCCGGCTTTAGGCTCTAATAACATTTTTGCTCCGTACTGCTTAGTATAAACTGTATCTACTTCTTCATCTTCCACTAAATCTACAGAGCTTAGGGCTACTTCTTTAAAAGGTGTATCTGTCAACAACATAGAGCTAAAGAAGTGTTGACGGAAGTTCATCCACGTTACGTCTTTTTCTAACTCTTCATCCTCCCCAGATGGCGACAGCTTATCGTGGTCTTCGTCTTCATATTCGTAAGTTAGACGTGTGTACCTATTCTCGTAAGTAATACTTTTTGCATGACGATATCCTTTTAAACGCCAATCTAGGTAGATAGGTTGTGTTGTATTGATAATGCCATCCAATCCTTGCGATTGAACACTAAAATTGAGCATATACTCATTAGGTAATAGCTCGTATCGGTATTCTATAAAAGCATTTTCAGAAGTTTTCAACTTCATGGATAATACTTTGTTATCCCCATTGGTACTTACTGAAGGTTCAAAGAATAAATCTTTAGTGTTCAAAAGCCTATTTTCAGAAGAAAATTGCAAATTTAAACTACTGTTGCCGTCCTTGATGAGGCTAACTTGAAGTGAATCGTATGTTGTATGATTTTTTAACCTGGCTTCTGTAATATAACCACCTTTATTGCTTACTTCTAAATAAAGTACTTCGTTTTCAATTACAGTAGTGTTTTCTTTCGCCGATGGCAAAGTACCTGAATAGGCAAATGAACCTAACCTATTTTTAAGCTTTTCAATGGCCATTGAATCTTGCGCATTGGCAACAGCCATTTCTTGCGTGGCTTCTTGAAGTGTAGTGTCTTGTGCCTCTTGGTTTTCAGATGCTTCATTTTCTTTTGCAGCAGCCTCGGTTTTGGCTTTTTCGGCCTGAACCTCTTCTTCTGAAGGTTTCTGCATATATAGCATCCACACCAATATACCACCTATCAACACAAACCCTATGAGGGAATTGACATCAAAATTCTTTTTTTCCATGTACGTTGAATTGTTTCAAAAAATGTCCGTTTTACGAACTATTTTATATTTATATGTTTCTGAAATGTTCCTTTTCAGAAAAATTTCTTCTTAAAATTTAATTGCTTAAAGCAAATATCCAGCCCCACTATCATAGCACGTCAAATTGTCGGTTTAGTTTTTTTCGGCGTGTTCATGAGCTGCCTTAACAAAAGCGACAAACAACGGATGCGGACTAGCCACAGTACTTTTATACTCTGGGTGGTATTGAACGCCTACAAACCAAGGGTGTTCTGGTATTTCCACCACCTCAACCAATTGTGTGTCCGGATTTACACCAGTTGCAATCATACCTGCAGCTTCCAGTTGTTCTTTATATTTGTTATTGTACTCATACCGATGACGGTGACGCTCTTCTATAGTGCTTTCATTATAAACCCTACCAATAATACTGTCGGCTTTTACATCACACTTCCAGGCGCCTAATCGCATCGTGCCTCCCATATCGGTAATGCTTTTCTGGTCTTCCATTAAGTTAATAACAGGATTAGGCGTTTGTGGATTCATTTCAGTAGAGTTGGCATCTTTAATACCCAATACATTTCGGCTGTATTCTATAACTGCCATTTGCATTCCTAAACAAATACCCAAAAATGGCAAGTTATTTTCACGGGCGTAGCGTACTGCTTCTACTTTACCTTCAATTCCACGTTCACCAAAACCGGGAGCTACCAGAACAGCATCCAAATCTTTAAGCTTTCCTTCTACATTTTTCTTGTTAATATATTCTGAATGGATATATTTCACATCTACACTTACTTCATTTTCAGCTCCTGCATGAATGAAAGATTCTAATATAGATTTATAACTGTCTTGCAGTTCAACATACTTCCCTATTAAGCCAATTTTTACCTTTCCTTTAGGATTTTTATGGCGTTTCAAAAATTCGTTCCAACGTGTTAAGTCTGGTTCTTTAGTAGTTTGTATCCCCAATTTTTTAAGTGTAACGGTATCCAATCCTTCTTCCAACATCATATTTGGCACATCGTAAATAGTCGAAGCATCAATGGATTGTATTACAGCTTCACGCTTCACGTTACAGAATAGCGCCAGTTTATTCCGAAGGTCATCGGATAAATCATGTTCGGTACGGCATACCAAGATATCGGCTTTTATACCGCTTTCCATTAAGGTTTTTACCGAATGTTGTGTGGGCTTGGTCTTTAATTCGCCTGCAGCAGAAAGGTAAGGCACTAAGGTTAAATGAATAACCAATGCATTGTCATCGCCCAATTCCCAGCGCAATTGTCTAACTGCCTCAATGTATGGAAGTGATTCTATATCACCAACGGTACCGCCAATTTCGGTAATAACTATATCATACTCTCCAGTAGAACCAAGTTGCTGGACACGCTCTTTAATTTCGTTGGTAATATGCGGAACTACTTGTACTGTTTTTCCTAAAAACTCGCCACGACGTTCTTTTTCAATAACACTTTGATAAATACGACCCGTAGTAACATTATTGGCCTGTGACGTTTTTACATTTAAAAAACGTTCGTAATGCCCAAGGTCCAAATCGGTTTCAGCACCATCATCGGTCACATAACATTCGCCATGTTCATATGGATTTAGTGTTCCTGGGTCCACATTAATGTAGGGATCCAATTTTTGAATTGTGACACGATACCCTCTCGCTTGCAGTAATTTAGCAAGTGAAGCTGCGATTATTCCTTTTCCTAAAGATGATGATACCCCGCCCGTAACGAAGATGTATTTGGTAGTGCTCATTTTGAAGCGTTACTGAGTTAATTATACGGGATGCAAAGGTAGCGAAATATTGTGGAAGGCAACAATTAAAATATAATTATCAAAAAACTATCTCCTAAAAAAAAATCCGAATGGTAAATTAGCAGGAGAGAATTGTGCTTTTATCCAAGTATTCTTGTCCGTTTGGAGTTTAGGTTAATGTGCTTAAACAATAATACAATGGACATTATAATATTAAGGGTTAAAAACCCAGCACCTATAAAAAACATTTTTTGAATAGAAATACTGAAAACTGAAATTTTAAAAAGATCAGAAAGTAATGCTAAAATTAAATATAGATTCAAGAGTATAAATACACAACTTAAAAAGATTCCCATTCCTTTTTTATTAAAAATTAGTTGTGACACTATAAGAACCAACAAGATAAAAGCTATAGGGTTTAAAAGGGTAGCTGTGGATACCCAATAAAAAATAGTTGCCAAAATCAGGTACAATTCTGGCATCCAATAGAATAAAGGTTTAATATATCTTAATGTAATCCCCATATCGTATATATTATCATATAATAGATGGAGATTTGGCAGATTGGTTGCGTAGTAGTTAGCTCAAATTACTAAGCATATTTTAAACAAAAAGATAAAAAACTAACAATTAAATAGTTGTGATTTATTTTTTTATCAATTTCTTCAATAACCCCTCCAAACCATTTAATTTAATTTCATACATTTCTTGCATTAGGTTGCCAAGTTTCCCATTCGGGAAGCCCTTTTGCTTAAACCACACGTAATAAGGTTCGGGGATGTTGACCAAGTATTGGCCTTTATATTTCCCAAAGGGCATTTTGTAATTTGCCAATTCTTCTAAGTGTTTGGGGTTTGGGTTACTTCCAGCGTTCATAAGCTTTTAATTGTTTTGCTATCTTTTGCCGCCAGCGATATTCTTCTTCTATATTTTTAGAATGGTCCGTTTCCAAATCGTATTGATTTTGGACATCTTGTCTTTCTTGTTCTGTAGTATGGTATAAAGCTCCTATTTCTTTTTTTACATTCTTTGAAAACGTTGTTTCAGCAATTCGTTTACGCAATATACGGGCGTGCAATTCCGAAATATCAAAATGCGTTTGTTCGTGTTTCAAAATATATTCTGAAACCTTACCTGGTTTAAACCAAGACTGGTCTGGGTAAAAATTACAAGTAACATCGTGCTCCATAGTTCGGTTGCCATTTTTTTCAGAATATGAAAAGGAAAATGACATTCCGCTATTGGTGCTTGCTACAAAGTTTGCGCTAGACGGAGGCGAACCTCTAAAATCATCCCAAGTGAGCTGACGGGTTTCATTCCAAGCTATTTTCTCCTTATTTTCTCCTGAAACAAAAAAGGAAAGCGTAAATATTAATAGTGCAGCAAAAAGTTTCATACAAATTGAAACGCAAAAATCTTGCCTTTATTGAATTGATTAGAAAAACAGATTATCCCCAATTAAACGTAATAGCTTTTTCAATGTCGGGGTGCAAACTGTAAAGTACTGGACAGGTATTAGCCGTTTTTTCAAGTATCGCTTTATTTTTTTCTTCTGAAACAACTGGCAAAGTAAAAACCACTTCAATTTTTGATATACGCCGAGGGTTGCTCGCCATGGTTTTGGTAACAGTTGCTGTACTCCCTTTTAAATCTACTTGAAGATCATGTGACTTAATGCCCATCATCGTCAACATACAGTTAGCCAGGCCCGTTGCTACAGTATCGGTTGGTGAAAAAGCTTCCCCCTTGCCGTGGTTATCTGTTGGAGCATCTGTAATATATGTATTCCCAGATTTTAGGTGTTCGCATTCGGTACGAAGGTCACCAAGATAGGTTACTTTTGCGGTGCTCATTCTGCTTCTATAAAGTGAAGGTTTTCGTCGTATTTTACAATATAAACGGCGTTATTTTGATAACCTGAAAGTAATTTATTGCTGTATTGAAATTTATTTTCAATGTACTCGGTAACAAAATCATTTTCACTGGCTTTATAAACATCATCTGCCGATGCCAATCGTAACAATATATCATACGTAATATCAAAGCCTCGAACTGCATAACGGTTAGGCAGCACGCCATATTTATTTTTATAACTGATTAAAAAAGGATCTTTTTCGTTGAAATCGTAACTCTTATTTACCGACGGAAATGTAAATTTCAACTTCGCCAAATGCATATTCGACACATCATGATAATCGTAAGCTTTGTTTTTATCTAATGCTAACAACCGTAATTTATAATTATTAGGCATACCGTTTAAAAGCCCAACTACGTTACTAACCAAGACAGGGTCACTAGAAGCTAGAACCACCCAGTTTTCTCTTTCAGAATCAACCTTTGCAGCTATATCACGTTGGTATAAATACCCGCCTTCACGAGGTGACACTGTTTTTGCTGTAGGTATTTGAGAAATAACTTTTTGTTTTTCAGAATTGTGCTTCGCATCACTAATGATAATTAAGTTTTTTCCTACTGATTTTTCAACTAAATAATCCATCATCCTTGCACGAAGCATATCATCTGTAGGCAACGTTTGAAAAAGATTAGGGTACATTCTAATATCTTTATTGCTTAAAGGTGAAAATACTGGAATGTTATTGCTTCGTAGGTTAGCAGCTGCTTTGTCAACATTATTACTTAACAGCGGCCCAATTACGGCGTCAATATTTTTAAAATTATTACTTGCAATTATATTCCCTACTTTAGTTGCACTTCTTTCAGTATCAAAAACCTGAAGATTTACAGAAATACCTTGGTCTTTTGCAAATTCTGTTGCCATTAGTACACCACTGTAAAAATCCAGTGCAATACGTAAAACAGAATTAGATTTTAACAGATCCTTATTAGAAGCTGTAGAGTCTGAAACCACTTCCCGAAGCTCGAATGGCAATAAGACCGCAACATTTTTTACGGATTTATTTGAAATATAATTTTCTAAATTTACAAGAGTGGCTTTTTCAGTAACACCTACTGAGTTTTCTTTCGGTATCTTTAAAATCATCCCATCTTTTAACCCATCTTTTGCAAACGGGTTCAAGGCAATTATTTCTTCTTCTGAAAGACCTAATTTTACTTTTAAGCGGTAAAACCCTTCTTTGGGTTGTACTTCGTATAAGTCGTATTTTTCGTTATCAATGCTAGCGGATTCTGTTGTTGAAACATCCGGAACATTTAAAACGGTACCGATTGCAATATTTTTATCAAGACCGGGATTAAGCTTTTTCAGTTCAGCAATGGTAGTATTATACTTTCTGGCAATACCGTAAATAGTTTCTTTGGGTGCTACCTTATGTGTATTGGTTTCAGTATTTTTTGTGATTTCAGAAACAGTTGTTGTTGAAGTTATTTTTTTTGAAATAGGAATACGTATTTTCTCGCCTTTTTTAAGCTGTCTTGAATATAGCTCCTTATTATATTTCTTTATATCATCTTGCGAAACATTATATTCCTGCGAAATGCTGAAAAGGGTTTCTTTACGTTTAACGCGGTGCATTTTAAATTTCACATCATTAGTACCTGAACTCGATATCACATTTGAAGCGTTTGGTAAAATAATGATGGTATTGGTCCCAATTCCGTTTTTGGCATCTGGGTTTAACCTGTAAATAGCACTCTCAGAAATTCCGTATCGTTGAGCGATACTGTAAACAGTCTCGCCTTTTTCTACTTTATGGCTCTTGTACTGCTGCTGTTGTTGCGTTGCTATACCACAACCCATATTGAGCGTACATATAAAAAAAAGGAATATAAAATGCTTCAAAATGATTTGTTTAAGTTTTATAAATAAACCCTACTCCCATTCAATGGTTGCCGGTGGTTTGGAACTAATATCATACACTACTCTATTAACGCCTTTTACCCGGTTTATTATATGATTACTTGTTTCTTGTAAAAATTCGTATGGTAAATTAACCCAATCTGCAGTCATTCCATCGGTAGATTCTACCGCTCGCAACGCAACTACTTTTTCATACGTACGCTCATCACCCATCACTCCAACACTTTGCACAGGAAGTAAAATAGCTCCAGCTTGCCATACTTTATCGTATAAATTCCACTTTCTGAGTCCATTAATAAAAATGGCATCTACTTCTTGTAAGATACGAACTTTTTCAGCGGTAATATCACCTAAAATACGAATGGCCAATCCAGGTCCTGGAAATGGATGCCTTCCTAAAAGCTTCTTATCTATTCCCATTTCGGCTCCTACACGGCGTACCTCATCTTTAAAAAGCATGCGTAAAGGTTCTACCACTTTCAGTTTCATGAAATCTGGCAAACCGCCTACGTTGTGATGTGATTTAATGGTTACCGAAGGGCCGTTCACCGATACACTTTCAATAACATCGGGATAAATAGTCCCCTGTGCCAACCAATCTACATCTTGCACTTGGTGCGCTTCATCATCAAACACTTCAATAAAAGCATTACCTATTGCTTTCCGTTTTAATTCAGGGTCGCTTATATCTTTTAAAGCTTCCAAAAAGCGTACCGAAGCATCAACTCCTTTTACGTTTAAGCCCATATCCTTATACTGAGATAGGACATCGCTGAATTCATTTTTCCGAAGCAATCCGTTATTAACAAAAATACAATAAAGGTTTTTTCCTATCGCTTTGTGTAACAGGATAGCAGCTACTGTAGAATCTACACCACCGCTTAACCCTAACACTACTTTATCATCGCCTAATTGTTCTTTAAGCGCATCAACTGTCGTGTCTACAAAAGCAGCAGGAGTCCAGCTTTGCTCAACACCAGCAATATGCACTAAAAAGTTTTCTAGCAATTGCTTCCCGTCTGTTGTGTGATATACTTCTGGGTGAAACTGAATGGCATAAATTTGCTCTCCTTCAACACGATAAGCAGCATTCATAACATCTGGGGTACTTGCCAAACGGATTCCGTTTTCTGGCAATTTTGCAATCGTATCACTGTGGCTCATCCAAACCTGAGTGCCTTCTTGAATATTATCGAAAAGAGATTCATCAGCTTTTATCATGGAAAGTTTGGCGCGACCGTATTCCCTGATGTTCGATGGCTCTACACTACCACCGTTAAAGTGGGCGATATACTGAGCTCCATAACAAACCGCCAACATAGGCAATTTGCCTTTTATACGGGACAAATCTGGGTGTGGTGCATCTTCGGCGCGTACCGAAAACGGACTCCCCGATAGGATCACGGCTTTAAACTCTTCTAAACTTTCTGGAATATTGTGGTAAGGGTGGATTTCGCAGTAAATGTTCAACTCACGCACACGTCGTGCTATTAGCTGTGTGTACTGCGAACCAAAATCTAAAATAAGGACGTTGTTTTGCATAGGCAAAAATAATTGAAAAATAAGGTTAGGAAAACCTAATCCCTGTTTTTTTATAAAATTTTAAGTTTTTGTTTCTCATTCCCAACCCAGTGTTGCGCTTATAGGGTAATGGTCCGAAAACGATTTATCTATTGTATTGAATTTTAATACCTCAAAATTTTCTGAGGCCAATATATAATCAATCCGCATAGGGTAAAAATCAAATTTAAAAGTAGTACCAATACCATTGCCTCTCTTTAAAAAGGCATCGATCATATTAGCAGTCATGCTTTTATAGATATATGAAAACGATGTATTATTAAAGTCGCCCATAACCACCGTTTTATAAGGGCTTTTTGCTTTGTGTTTATTAATTTCGGCTATTTGTCCTTCTTGTTTTACAAAAGCATCGGTGATACGTCTTCGCAATCTGGTTTTATCATTTTCTTGCAAGTAACTCACTCTAGGCTTAATGCCCATAGACTGTAAATGAACATTATAAACCCTTAGTGTATCCTCACCTTTAACAACATCTGCGTAAATGGCATTATTAGATGTTTCAGAAAAGTTGAATGCTCCTTTATTTATAATGGGATACTTTGAAAAAATAGCATGACCCAATTTATTCTTTTCTTTAAAGTTTATATATTGATAAGGGTATTTTGAAAAATCCACTTTGTTTTGAATATAATATTCTTGCACCGAAATAACGTCTGGTTTTTCTTCTTTTATAATTTCAGAAAAAGTTTTTGACACCTCTTCGGAAGCGGGGTTATCCTCGTAAGCATTAAATAATCGTACATTATAGGAAAGTACACTCAACGTGTTTTTATTTTCGGAAGCATCTTCTTCCGAAGAAATTTCAAAAAAAGGATTGAAATAAAAATAAGCAATCACTAAAATAATGGTTGACACCAGAAATTGTTTTTTCATTCTTATTAGCCAATAGACAGCAAAAAGAATATTCAATAGAATTAAAGGAGAAACTAATAAACTTAACAGTGAGAGCGTCGGGAATTTTGACGGCGGCAAATATGGCAATACAAATGATAGTAATAGCAAAAACGCCACCAGCGAGTTACCCCAGAATAAAACTTTAGATATCAGCCCCCCTTTTTTCACTGTTAGTCGTCTTTTCCAGCTTTAAATAAAAAGTCTTTTTCGGCTTTCGTTAAACTATCATAGCCACTTTTACCAATTTTGTCTAAAATTTCGTCAATCTTTTTCTGATTATCATTTTTAGCATCGGTAGTTGTTCTTTTTGAAGCTGTTTTTTTATTGCGGTGTACTTTGGTAAATGGTTTCTTTTTTCGGGGTTTAAACAAGTTTTCTACCCAATCGATTAAGTTTTCAAACCACTTACCTATATCGTTCCCTTTCTGAAGCTGTCGTGCATATACAAAACCGAATATAGCCCCACCAATATGCGCTAAAAGGCCACCGATGTTGTCACTTTTGGACAAAAAGACCATAAGTAACACCAATGTCAAGACAATTTGCCATAATTTAATACGGAACCTAAAAATCATTACCTCTGCATTTGGAGTATAGGTGGCAATAAAGACCATAATAGCTATCACCGCTCCCGAAGCTCCAATCAATCTAGTAGCAATGGGTTCTTTCAAAGCAGGAAAAACACTAAATGCTGTTACATAGAGCAATCCACCAAAAAAAGCGCCCAACAAATAGATGGTTAAAAACTGTTTTTCACTAAAGAGATTGAGCACAAAACGCCCAAACCAATAAAGGAACAAAATATTGAACAGAATATGGCGAAATCCAGAATGTAAAAAAGCATATGTAAACAAGGACCAAGGCTGTAACAGAACATCCCCAAAACTTTCCGGTAAAGAAAACCATTCGGTAAGGTTAACTTCCTTCATATCCGAGAAAAACACCAACAGCTGAACCGCCAAAAAAATGACTGCATTGATAGCAATCAGTTTGATGATGATGCTTGAAGTTTTAAATTGATATTTTAAGCTGTTCGTATCCATTGTTAATTCCAGCGATGTGAATCAAAACTATTTTTTTTCCAATAGTAGGCCATAATAAAGCCAAATATAGCCCCACCAATATGTGCCCAATGTGCAATTCCAAAAGGTGATCCCGTAATTCCGAAGAACAAGTCTCCAGCTATAATCAAGGGAATAAAATATTTCGCTTTTATAGGAATTGGTAGAAATATAAGCATCAGTTCAATATTGGGGAACATCAACCCAAACGCTACGAGTATTCCATAAATTGCACCTGATGCACCAACGGCGGGTGTATTGAAATTATTATACAATGTTTGAATGGTTTCCTTTGAAACACTTTCCAATATTCCTGAGTTATATTGTCCGGTTTCCAGCAAAGTCATTATTTGCGATTGGTCCATTCCTGCTGCCATCAACGCATCGTAACCACTGTGTATTTGGTAATAATTAACCAAAGTATGGATTAATGCGGCTCCAAAACCTGCCGAAAAATAGAAAAACAAGAACTTTTTCTGTCCCCAGCGCATTTCCAACGGTGAACCAAAAGCCCACAAAGCATACATATTAAAAAGAATATGCATAAAATTACCATGCATAAACATGTGGGTAAGCGGTTGCCAAATTTGAAAACTTGGGTTCTCAAAATAAAAAAGTGAAAACAACTTGTACGCCAAATCACCCGACATTAAAGTTCCTACAAAACAAATGACGTTTATAATGATTAAAACCTTAACGGTTTCGGTTATTCTTCCCATTTACATAAATTTTTTATCAAAGTCGTTGGCATCTAATGTCACCAAAACCGGTCTGTTACTTGGCGACACACTAGGTTCTTTACAAGCAAACAATTGGTGTACTAAATGCAATTGTGCTTCTTGCTTTAAAGGTGTCCCCGTTTTTACCGCCATATTTTTTGCCATGCTTTTTGCCAATAAATCATTTTGGCTAAAGCCTGCATCTGGCACTTCTTCTTTAATATCTTTTACTAATTGCGTTAACACATTTTCAACTTGACTTTCAGCTATTGAAACAGGGATACCACTAATTTCAACGCTTCCATTTTTTATTTCTGAAAAAACAAAACCCGTATGCTCCAATTGCTCTTTTAAATCTTCCAAAAAGACCAAATCAGGATTTGAAAAATTTAATTGCAACGGAAATAACAGTTGCTGACTTACTGCTTCCTGCACAGTAATATTTTTCAATAATTCTTCGTATAAAATACGTTGGTGTGCCAAATGTTGATGTACCACTAACATTCCGCTTTTAATCGGGCTGATGATGTATTTATTCTGAAGCTGAAACGTGACCCGTAAGTTTTCTTCTTGATCGGTTTCAAAGAGACTTCCAGAAACTTCCTCGCTTTCAAATTCAATGCTTTCATTTTTATCTACTGTTGCAGTTTCATCATGTAAGCCTGTGTACAACGACTCCCAAGAAGCCGATGTTTTTTTCTCTCGCTTAAAAGGAAACGTTATGTTTTTTTGTTTTGGCTCACCCCTAAAAGGGTTAAAGTCTCTATCTACATCAATAGTTGGCGCAACAGGTGATTTTTTACTGTATTCGTAAGGTGTATCAAAGCCTGTATCTTTTTCAAAATCAAGAACTGGAGCAATACTAAACTGTCCTAAACTATGTTTAATAGTCGCTCGAAGCATCGCATAGATAGCATGCTCATCGTCAAATTTAATTTCAGTTTTTGTGGGATGTATGTTTATATCGATGCTTTTGGTATCAACTTCTAAAAACAAAAAATACCCTGGATTGGCCCCGTCTTTTAATAAGCCTTCAAAAGCAGTATTAACTGCGTGATGTAAGTAAGAGCTCTTTATAAAACGGTTGTTAACGAAGAAGAACTGTTCGCCCCTGCTTTTTTTGGCGTACTCTGGCTTAATTACAAATCCGTTTATTTTTAGCATTTCGGTTTCTTCAGAAACGGGAACGAGTTTTTCGTTCATTTTATTTCCGAAGATATTTACAATGCGCTGTCTTTCGTTGCTAGAGGGAAGGTTAAAAACATCGCTTCCGTTGTGCAACATTAAAAACTCTATTTGCGGATGAGCCAAAGCAACCCGATGAAACTCATCGATAATATGCCGGGTTTCTACATTGTTACTTTTTAAAAAATTGCGGCGCGCGGGAATGTTATAAAACAGGTTTTTTACTGAAATTGTCGTGCCTTTGGTGACCACTTCGGGTTCTTGCTCGGTCACTTCGCTGCCTTCAATGGTAATTTTCGTGCCAATTTCAGCAGCTTCGGTTTTGGTTTTGAGCTCTACATGAGCAATTGCGGCAATAGATGCCAAAGCTTCGCCACGAAATCCTTTAGTGTGCAGATTAAAAAGATCGTCTGCCGATTTTATTTTTGAAGTTGCATGCCGTTCAAAGCTTAACCGGGCATCGGTCGTGCTCATCCCAATACCGTTGTCAATTACTTGGATGAGTGTTTTACCGGCATCTTTTACCACTAACTTTATGGAGGTTGCTTGTGCATCAATTGCATTTTCCAATAATTCTTTTACCACAGAGGCTGGGCGCTGTACCACTTCTCCCGCTGCTATTTGATTGGCGACGTGATCCGGTAAAAGTTGAATGATGTCGGTCATTGGCTTTAATAGAAAATTGACAGGTCAAAATCGATGATATAGAGGAAAAGAAGAATTAAGACGGCTATTATTATCAAAATAGTAGAGTTAAAAGCACCATTATTACGATTGCGACTTTTTAATCTTACGTTTTTCCACTGTCCGCTAAAATCACTTTCATTAAAAGTATCTGCATACGCATCAATTTTAGTAGCATGTTTTCCTTCTGAAATTTCTTCTTTTCCCTTATAATAACGCGGTGTATAGTTAAAACGGTTATTACCTTTTAACTTTTTTATAATTGTAAATTTTATTGGCCCCATAACGTATTTCAAATATAATAAATTAAGGCTGTTTAAACAGTTAAAAGCCTTACCAATTAAATAAACAATATCTATACCAAAAACTTCGCATTGCTTATTGATAGTATCAGATATTAACAAAGATTTGATGCTTTGTCAAATATTAAGCTGTCTCGATTTTTTTTAGAAAACTAAAACTTAGCATCTTCACGAAGCTGGGCCATTTTTATAGCAGCTATGGCAGCTTCACTTCCTTTATTGCCGTGTTTACCACCGCTACGGTCTATGGATTGTTGCATATTATTATCGGTAAGCACACAGAAAATAACAGGGATGTCGCTTTGCACATTAAGGTCTTTTATGCCCTGGGTTACGCCATCGCACACAAAATCGAAGTGTTTTGTCTCGCCTTGAATTACACTGCCAATGGCAATGACGGCATCGAGCATATCGTAGCTTTGCTGCATTTTTTTACAGCCATAAATTAACTCGAAACTTCCAGGGACGTTCCAGCGGACTATATTTTCTTTTACGCCACCACAATCTAAAATAGCATCGAAAGCACCTTGAAACAAACCTTCGGTTATATTGTCATTCCATTCTGAAACAACAATCCCAAACCGAAAGTTCTTCGCGTTTGGGATTGTTGCTTTATCATAATGTGATAAATTTTTATTTTCTGTTGCCATACTACTGCATTGATTCAGCTTGACCTACATAAAGATCTGCTTTTTTAGCTTCTTGAGAATTAGGATACTCTTCAGTAATTTGTTTTAAATGCTTTAAAGCAACATCTTGCTTGCCTATCTGCAACGCAGTAATTCCTGCTTTTAAAAGAAAGCGAGGTGTCGTAAGTTCGTTATTTCGCATCGTAGCCGCTTCTTCGTAATATTTAAGTGCTTCATCATTTTGCTCTAATTGTACAAAAGCATCACCAATAGCTCCTTTCGAGATAGGTGCCAACATATCATCATCACTACTAAAGTTGTCTAAATGGTCAATAGCTTCTTGATATTTTTGAGTATTCAAATATGCCATTCCTGCATAATAGTTAGCAAGGTTTCCAGCATCTGTGCTTCCGTAGTTATCGATGATATCAATAAAGCCGTACTTACCTTCACCGCCATTAAGTGCTAAATTATAGAGAGAATCTTTGGCTTCGGCAGTAAGCGCCATCTCGTAATAAGACTGTGCTTGAAACATTTCGTTCATCGCTTCAGCTTCTTTTGGTTTTTGGATAAACTGCTCATATGCAAGGTAAGCAAGTACACAGATTGCAATTGCACCCACTATACCTAAAATGTAATTCTGGTTCTTTTCAACCCATGCTTCTGTTCTCGAAGCTCCCTGATCTAAGGTACTAAATACCTCTGCTGTTGTGCTTTCTTCTTCTATTGCCTCTTGCTTTTCAGCTTTGGTCTTAGGTTTGTATCCGCGTTTTTTGTACGTTGCCATAGTCTTGGTTTAATGATGGGCAAAAATAAAATTTTTAATGGAATTTAAAAGGGAATTTATTTAGTATTTTATAATATTTTGTGTTAGTTTTTTCAGAATTTTGTTGAAGAACGATCAAGTTATACAAAAATACGCAACTTGCTCATATTTATGGTTTTAGAAACACTTTCCTTACTCAATTATAAAAATTTTGACGCTATCACATTTCAGATGGACCCAAAAATTAACTGTTTTACGGGTCATAATGGAGTGGGAAAGACAAATGTGCTTGATGCAATTTATCATCTTTCCTTCGGAAAAAGCTATTTTAACCCTATTACCAGCCAAAACATAAAACACGATGCCGATTTCTTTGTAGTTGAAGGGAATTATGAGAAAAATGACCGCCAAGAAAAAATAATCGTGAGTGCCAAGCAAGGCCAGAAGAAAATGATAAAACGCAATGGGAAGGCCTATGAAAAATTCAGTGAACATATTGGGTTTTTACCGTTGGTTATCATTTCGCCGGCAGATCGCGACCTTATTATAGAAGGTAGCAGCACTAGGCGGAAATTTATGGACGGCGTGATTTCGCAAGGCGATTCGCAATACCTCAACACCTTATTAAAGTATAACAAAACTTTGGCGCAGCGTAATTCGCTTTTAAAATATTTTGCCGCCAACAATACGTTTAATCAAGACACACTTTCCATTTACAATGAACAACTCCACGAGTTTGGGACGCTTATCTACGGAAAACGAGCTGCTTTTTTAGAAGAGTTTACCCCTATTTTCCTAAATCGATATAAATCAATAAGCAGTGGAAACGAAACGGTAGGATTGGAATATAAGAGTCAGTTAAAAGAAAATGATCTATTAACTTTATTGAAAGAAAATATCAGCAAAGATAAAATTACACAATACACCAATTTCGGAATCCACAAAGACGACCTTGTTTTTGAAATTGATGGTCATCCCATTAAGAAATTCGGCTCGCAAGGACAGCAAAAATCGCATTTGATTGCTTTAAAGTTAGCACAATTCGATTTTATAAAAGCGCAAAGCAATGTAAATCCTATTTTATTATTGGATGATATTTTTGATAAACTAGATGAGCAACGTGTTGAGCACATTATAAAATTGGTTGACGATGAAAATTTCGGTCAATTGTTTATTAGTGATACTCACGCAGACCGAACTGAAGCCGTAATTAAAAAAGTGCACCAAACCTATAAGATGTTTGCGTTGTAATTAAATTTCAGAAAATATGTTGAAAAAAAACCTATTCATATTACTTACTGTTTTCATTGTAGCGTGTTCACAACAATCATCAGATGAACAGCTACAAAACCTTCCTGGTTATTGGGAAATTGAATCAGTAGAATTCCCTGACGGAACTGAAAAGGAATACAATATTAGCACGACTATCGATTTTATTGAATTGAAAAACGGAGAAGGAATTCGAAAAAAAGTGAATCCACAATTAGATGGTACTTTTAAAGTAAGCAAAGATGCCGAAACTTTTACTCCTAAAATAGAGCAAGATAGCTTGCAGCTATATTACAAAACTCCTTTCGATACTTGGAAAGAAACTGTTTTATTAGCTAAAGACAGCACATTGCACGTGTTAAACAAGGACGGAAACATCTATAAGTATAAAAAGTTCAGTACCTTTAATTTTAGCGAATAACCCACAAAAAGACCAATTTTGGCTAGAAGAAATAAAGAAGAAAGCACGTTAGGTGATGTAATAAAGGATTTTATAGAAGCCAATAGATTACAGAAAGGACTGGATAAAGTTTCGGTTAAAGAAGCTTGGCATGCCGTTATGGGTAGTGCTATTTCAAACTATACAACTGCTATAAAATTAGATAGAGAAGTTTTGTACGTGCAGTTAAGCTCTTCGGTATTGCGGGAAGAATTAAGTTATGGCAAAGAAAAAATATTAAAGTTGGTCAATGAAGAACTAGGGAAAGACCTCATTAAAAAAATAATACTTCGATAAAAATCGCTTGATTTGAGGTCTTGCCTTTTAAAATTTATTAAATTTATCGTAGAGAGCTTATTATGAAGACAATAAAATTGGAAGTCAGCAATAAAGTTTACACCAAAATACTTTGGTTGTTAAAGCAGTTTAAACCTGAAGAGGTTAGGGTTGTTCAAGAGAAAGAGTCTATAAAGAAATACCTTTCCGAAGAACTTTCTTCCATAGAAAAAGGAAGTTCCAGCTTTCTTACTGTTGAAGAATTAGATCAATTATTGGAAGAGCGAATTTCTAAACATGAAAATTAAAGTCCTCAAAAGCTTTTCATTAAAATTAGCAGATCAAGTTGAATATATTGCAGAAGATAAACCCCAAGCTGCAAGAAAATTTAAAAAGGACATCTTAAAAACAATCAAAGAACTTGAAGCGTTACCCTATAAGCACAGAAAATCTATTTATTTTGATGATGAGAATATTAGGGATTTAGTTTTCAAAGGCTATACAATTGTTTACAGAGTTAAGCCAAAAGAAGAGTGTATTGAAGTTTTTGGGCTGCTAAAATATGAAGATAAGTTATAAAAAAAAGCCGCTTTGCAGCGGCTTTTGCAATTAAATAAAGTTACCAATTTAAAAAATCTCTCTTCCCGCAAAGTGGAATTGACTTTCAATTTCAGCATTTTCATCGCTATCACTTCCGTGAACGGCGTTTTCGCCAATAGAAGCAGCATATAATTTACGGATAGTTCCTTCAGCAGCATCTTCTGGATTTGTTGCTCCAATCAACGTACGGAAATCTTCTACAGCATTTTCTTTTTCCAATACAGCAGAAACGATAGGACCACGTGTCATGTATTCAACCAATTCACCAAAGAAAGGACGTTCTTTGTGAATAGCGTAAAATTCCTCAGCATCAGCTGTAGTCATTTGTGTTAATTTCATCGCTACGATTTTAAAACCAGAAGCGGTTATTTTTTCAAGAATAGCCCCAATGTGTCCTTTTTCCACACTATCAGGCTTTAACATTGTAAACGTTCTATCTGTTCTCATGGTGTTTTAAATTTTGTGCAAAAGTAGCTAAATACAACATAAAAACAAGTAATTTACAATAGTTTAATATTGCTGAATAAATTCTTCATATAAAACATTGTTTTCACCTCTTATTTGGTAGGTAACTTTCTCATTAGCAAAGTCAAAATTTAACACTCCAAAGTTTAATTGCTTGGTTCCTTCTCCTACTCTATACGGGTTGTTGTCCATAGGTGTTCCCGGCCATGTGTGTGTTAATCCACTACTTGTAAAATCGACCAATGGATCTTCTAAACCGGGTACTTTTGTTACAGAAACTTCGGCATGATGGCGATCGCCACTAAGTATTAAAATATTTTTGGCTTTTGCATTTTTTAAAGTTTTGTACATTTTTTTTACTTCAGAAGGATGATTAGCCCATTTTTCAAATCCATGTTTGTCACTTAAAAATTGTATGCTACTTACAATCACGGTAAAATCGGCCGCGTCATCTTTCAGTTCATTTTCAAACCATTTCCATTGTTCGGCTCCTAAAATGCTTCCGCCCTCGCCTTCTTGCCAAGGTACATAGCGTTCATATTCATTTTTAGGATTGGGGTTAACCTTTAAAGGTCCACGAAAATAGCGCGTATCTAACAAAATTACCTTTATGTTTCCAGCATCGGTTGTAAAGGTTTCCGCATGGTAAACCCCTTCTTTTTTTCTTCTTGGATCATCTTTCGGAAGGTTTAAAAAGTCTAAAAAAACTTGTTGTGCTTCTTCTTTTTTAAACCATTCTTTCCCTGCATCATTTTTTCCGTAATCATGATCATCCCATGTTCCTATAATATCTGTATTTTTTGCTAACTCTTGATAGCCAGGATTGGTTTTTTGCTTCTCATAATCTGAAGCCATTTTTTCCATATCATCCGTATCGGAATAGACATTATCTCCTCCCCAAATAAATAAGTCAGGCTGAGTATTTATAATAGGTTGCCAAAGAGGTTGTTCTCGATCTTGATCACTACAACTTGCAAAAACCATGGTAAAGGGTTCGTTGTTTTTTTCTGAAGAAACAACTTGCTTCGTTTCTTTACAACTTGCAAGTATTAGAAGCAATAGAACAAAAAGTGTTTTTTTCATCGTAGAAGTTATTTGAGGTTCAAAAATAAAGAAACTATTAAAGTTACATGTTATTAAATTGTATCTTCGCAGGATATGAACACCGAAATTACCGAACAAGTAAAAAAACTACTTGCCTCACCACAAAAAATTGTTGTTGTTGGCCATAAAAACCCCGACGGAGATGCAATTGGTTCTTGCTTAGGTTTATCTTTTTTCTTAAACAGATTAGGCCATAAAGCAGACGTAATCATGCCCAATGATTTTCCTGATTTTCTAAAATGGCTTCCCGGATGTGATGACATAATCATACACGATAAAGACACCGATAAAAGCATTGAAACAATAAACAACGCAAGTTTAATCTTTACCTTAGATTTTAATGCGTTAAACCGCACTGGAAACATGGGACAGTTTCTGGAAGATTGCGATGCCAAATTTATTATGATTGACCATCATCAAGAACCTGAAGACTATCCACTTGTAACTTATAGCGATCCTTCTATGAGTTCTACAAGCGAAATGGTCTATCATTTTATAGATGCTATGGACGAGCTAGGAGCTCTTTGTTTAGAAGTTTCTACACATTTATACACCGGAATTATGACCGATACCGGTTCGTTTCGATTTCCGTCTACCACCGCAAAAACGCACCGTGTAATTGCTCATTTGATAGAAATGGGAGCCAACAACTCGAAAATACACGAGAACATTTATGATGTAAACAGCCCTGACCGTATGAAGTTATTGGGTGTAGCCTTAAAAAATTTGAACATTCTGCCAGACTACAATACGGCATACATTACACTTTCTCAAAAAGAGCTAGACAAACACAACTTTAAAAAAGGCGATACCGAAGGATTTGTAAATTATGCACTATCCATAAAAGGAGTGAAATTTGCAGTTATATTTATTGAAAACAAGCAAGATAAAATTATAAAGATGTCGTTGCGCAGTAAGGGTGATTTTTCAGTAAATACATTAGCCCGCGAACATTATAACGGCGGTGGGCACACCAATGCAGCTGGGGGCAGAAGTACGCTTTCGTTACCAAAAACCATTAGTGAATTTATTAGTATATTGCCTCAATATAAAAATGAACTTACAGATGCTTTATAAAATAGTTTCTTTTTACATTTTCTTGCTTGTTGCTTTTTCATGTAAAAGCCCAGAGGCCCGGCGGCCAGTACAGCAATCTTCCGGTACTTTTATACAAGAATCTGCACAACGCAACAAAGCATTGTATGATGAGGAGAAAGAACACATTCAAAAAATAATTGATGCTGATACAACCAAAGATTACATTGCTTCAGATAGTGGATTTTGGTATTATTATAATACCAAAGACAGTATTGTAGAGCCTAAGCCTAAATTAGGTGATGATGTTACATTTACCTATGATGTTAAAGAGTTATCTGGCAAAACAATTCTTTCAAAAGAAGAAACTGGTTTACAACGCTATAAAGTGGACCAGACGAATCAAGATTTGATTTCTGGAATACGTGATGGCATAAAGCTCATGCAAGAAGGCGAAACCATCACGTTTATATTTCCTTCGTATAAAGCATTTGGATATTATGGAATAGAAAGTAAATTAGGCACCAACATACCTATTAAAAGTACCGTAACCCTAAAAACAATCAAACAAAACCAAGAAAATTAAAAGTACCCATGAAAAAATTCACGTTATTATTTTTATTAATATCCTTAGCTTTTGTAGCATGTAAAAGCAAGTATCCTGATTTAAAAGACGGTGTGTATGCAGAGTTTGTAACCAATAAAGGAACCTTTGTTGCAAAGTTATACAACGAGCAAACGCCATTAACCGTAGCCAATTTTGTTTCTTTGGCAGAGGGCACCAATGGAATGGTAGACTCTATTTATAAAGGAAAAAAGTTTTATAACGGATTAACATTTCACCGTGTAATCAAAGATTTTATGATTCAAGGTGGAGACCCAGAAGGTACCGGCCAGGGAAATCCTGGTTACCGCTTTCCTGACGAAATTGTAGATTCATTAAAACACGACAAGAAAGGGATTCTATCTATGGCCAATTCGGGTCCAGCAACTAATGGAAGTCAGTTTTTCATTACGTTAAAACCAACCCCTTGGTTAGATGGTCGTCATACTGTTTTTGGTGAAATAGTAGAAGGGCAGGCAGTAGTAGACTCCATTGGTAATGTTGAAACTACAAAACCCGGAGACAAACCTAAAGACTCTATCTTTATGAAAGAGGTAAATATCATTAACAAAGGTAATGCGAAGGTATCTCACTTTACGGAGCAAATGGAAGAAATTGAACGTAAAAAGAAAGAAAAAGAAGAGCGTATTGCCAAAGTTGCAAAAAAGAAAGCCTTAGAGTTTGACGAACTTCGTGAGAAAGCTGAAGAATTACCTTCAGGAATTAAAATTTATTACAATAAAAAAGGAGAAGGGGAAAAACCAAAAGAAGGCAGTAAAATATTAATGAACTATGCCGGCTATTTTGATGATGGGCGTTTATTTGATTCTAACATTCTAGAGGTTTCAGAACAGTATGAAAATGTCGATGAAGCGCGAAAAGCTGCTCAACAATATAAACCAGTTGAAGCACAATACAGCACCGAAGCTAGATTAGTTCCCGGTTTTAGAGAGGGCTTGCTAGAATTAAGTGTAGGTGATAAAGCGACAGTATTTATCCCATCACACTTAGGGTATGGTCAACGAGGTTACCCACCGTTAATTCCTGGTAACGCTGATTTAATTTTCGAACTGGAATTAGTAGATGTTGTAGAATAAACAACAATTTATAACACACAAAAAAAGCCTCTTGATGTATTTCAAGAGGCTTTTTTTATAGTAAAAAGACGTTTTATTTCTTCGGAATCCGTTTTAACGCTTCCAAAACAAACTTCCAGTATTTTTGTGCAGAAGAAATACTTGCTCGCTCATCTGGTGAGTGTGCCCCGCGAATGGTTGGCCCAAATGATATCATTTCCATTTCAGGGTAATTCTGACCCAAAATACCACATTCCAATCCAGCGTGGCACGCAGCAACTTCTGCGCGTTCGCCATTCATTTCTTCATATAAAGAATCCAATAACTTTACGATGGAACTTTCCATATTCGGTGCCCAACCTGGGTATTCGCCAGAAAATTCTACTTTAAAGCCTGCCATTTCAAAAACAGCTTGCAACGTATTAGCCAAATCATCTTTTGAAGATTCTACCGAAGAGCGGGTTAAACACAACACTTCAATGTTTCCTTTTTCAACCGTGATTTTAGCAATGTTATTAGAAGTTTCAACTAAATCTTCAATCTCTGGACTCATTCTATACACACCATTATGTGCCGCGTAGATAGCTTGAATAAATTCTTTTTGAGAAGCACCATCCATCACCTTTTTTGATACTTCAGAATTTTTTTCCGTAGTAATTGATAATTCTGGCTCTAAGTTTTTATATTCTTCTTTTATTTTATTGGTTATCGTTTCAACTTCAGCTTTAAAGGCATCCATTTTATCTGAAGTAACAGCTACAACAGCGACACTTTCCCTAGGAATTGCATTACGCAAACTACCTCCGGCAACTGATGCTATATGAATAAAATCCTGTGTGGTATATAAAACGCGGTTCATTAATTTATTGGAGTTGCCCAATCCTTTAATAATATCCATTCCACTGTGACCGCCACGTAATCCTTTTACAGTAATAGTAACCATTTCAGTATTGGAAGGTGCTTCTTTTTCAGAATACGTTTTAGTCGCTGTAATATCTACACCACCGGCACAGCCTACTCCTATTTCATCATCCTCTTCAGTATCTAGGTTTAAAAGAATATCACCTTGTAATATCCCGCCTTTTAATCCTTTGGCACCCGTCATCCCTGTTTCTTCATCTATCGTGAATAAAGCCTCTAATGCAGGATGCTCAATAGTATTACTTTCTAAAATTGCCATAATCGTGGCAACTCCCAATCCATTATCGGCCCCAAGAGTTGTTCCTTTAGCACGAACCCAATCGCCGTCTACGTACATATCGATTCCCTGAGTATCAAAGTCAAACTCGGTATCGTTGTTTTTTTGATGTACCATATCTAAATGCGATTGCATAACGATTGGTTTTCTATCTTCCATTCCTTCAGTAGCAGGTTTACGGATAATCACATTCCCTACTTCATCTTCAATGGTTTCCAGATTTAATTTTTTACCAAAATCTTTCATAAAAGCGATAACACGTTCCTCCTTTTTTGAAGGTCGCGGTACGGCGTTTAAATCGGCAAATTTGTTCCAAAGTTCTTTAGGTTCTAAGTCTCTTATTTCTTCGTTCATAGTAATTTCTGTGTTAAAAACGCAAAATTAAGGTTTTAGAGTCGTATTAAAAATTATGCGGTAACCAATTTACTTTGTATGTTTGAGGGATGCGGCAAAAACGGACACAGCTTATTCTAACTCTCCTATTATTGGTTCAGATTTTTGCACTGCAACTACTGAAGTATTTCCCAGAATTTGTAGAAAAATATTACAGTTTAGGTATCTACCCTATTATTACAAAAACGTCTCGGTATCTGTTTGGTTGGGTGCCGTTTTCGGTCGGGGATTTGTTTTATGTACTAATTTCCGTTGTAGCCTTACGTTGGATTTACTTTAATTTTGAAAGACTTTGGAAACAACCGCTTAGTTTCTTCTTGGATATTACAGCAGCGGTTTCAATTGTTTATTTTATGTTTCACATGCTTTGGGGTTTTAACTATTATCGCTTACCAATACACAAATCCATTGGCATTGAAGCCGATTATACTACGGAAGAACTTGTTGAAACCACCAAACGCTTAATTGCAAAATCGAACCAAATGCACAGGCAATTGGGGTATGCTGATAGTGTAAAAATTGATTTACCGTTTACACAACAAGAAGTCTTTGATATTTCAGATAATGGGTACAAAAACTTGGAAGCACAATTTTCGAAATTAGAATATTCACCGAAAAGCATTAAAAAAAGCGGCTGGAGTTTAGGGTTGACCTATATGGGATACAGCGGTTATTTAAACCCATTTTCGGGCGAAGCACAGGTAAACAACCTTATTAAAACCTATAAGTTTCCAGTGGTAAGTTGTCATGAACAAGCCCACCAAATAGGCTATGCCGCTGAAAATGAAGCTAATTTTATTGCCACCTTGGCCACTTTAAACAGTGATGACAAGTTTATACAATATTCGGGGTATATTTTTGCTTTGCGTTACTGTGTTAACGAAATTGCCCGACGCGATATGGACACCTATAACAATCTGCTTACAACCATCAATCCCGGAATTTTAGCCAGTTACAAGGAAATGCGTGATTTTTGGTCAAGCTACGAGAATCCGTTTGAGGTATTTTCGAAACATTTTTATAATTACTTTTTAAAGGCCAACAACCAATCGAAAGGCATAATGAGCTACAATTACATGGTTGCGTTGGTTGTAAATTATTTTGAAGACAAACCTTTTTAAAACTCTTAACGCTTTGTTAAAATTAAGTGTAAACTATCAAAATGTAACAAGTACATATATCTTTAGAAATCTAAAAAATTAAAAACAAGCATTAATGAGAAAAATTACGTTCCTCCTCATTTGTTGTTTTTTTTCATCCTTTATTTTCGCTCAGGAATATTTCCCGAAAAATGATGGAGTAAAAGAACAAAACAACAACTACACAGCGTTTACAAATGCAACCTTATTTGTAACCCCTTCTGAAAAAATTAAAAACGGAATCCTCCTTATCCAAGATGGAAAAGTAGTCGCTTCAGGAAAATCAATCGATATTCCTGAAAACTCCATAATAATTGACTTAAAAGGGAAGCATATCTATCCTTCTTTTATAGATCCCTACACTAATTTTGGGGTCAAAGAGCCCAAAAAAGCGGAACGAAATGGCCGTTCTGCTCAGTACAAACCATCTAGGGAGGGTTTTTATTGGAACGACCACATTAAACCAGAACAAAACGCCATTGATGATTTTAAATATGATAAAAAACTGGCAAAAGAGTTGCGCAACCTTGGATTTGGTACAGTAAACACACTACAAATGGATGGTATTGCCCGAGGATCTGGGGTTTTGGTGACTTTAAATGACGAGGAAGGCGATGCCAAACGAATTTTAGACGATGCCTTTGGACAGTATTTTTCTTTTGAGAAAAGTGTTGCAAGCCGTCAAAGTTATCCAACTTCGTTAATGGGAGCAATGGCATTGCTACGCCAAATGCACCACGATGCCGATTGGTACAGCAAAGGAAATATTGCAACTAAAGACCGTTCGTTAGAAGCCTTTCTTGAAAACAAAAACAAAATTGCTTTTTTTGAAGCAGGTAGCAAAAGCAACAACCTACGCGCCGATAAAATTGGGGATGAATTTAATGCAAACTACATTATAGTTGGCGGTGGAGATGAGTATGAAATGATTACTGAAACTAAAGCGACACAATCAAAATTTATCATTCCAATAAATTTTCCTGAAGCTTACGATGTTAGCAATCCCTATGCAGCAAAATATATTTCTTTGGCCGATATGCGCGACTGGAATCAAGCACCTATGAACCCAAGAGTGCTTTCAGAAAATGGTGTACAATTCGCATTGACAACCTACGAGTTGGAGAAACCAAAAGAATTTACGGAAAAACTTAAAAAAGCCTTTGAATATGGATTTGATAAAACAAAAGCATTAGCTTCACTAACAACGGTTCCAGCAGAGTTGTTAGGTAAAAGTGACCAAATAGGTTCACTTAAACCGGGCCGCTACGCTAATTTTTTAATCACTTCTGGCGAAATTTTCGATGAAGAAACCACACTTTATGAAAACTGGGTTCAAGGAAATAAAAATGTAATCAATACAAAAGATCAAAAAGATATTCGTGGTAATTATAAAATCACATCCGGCGGAAAAACCTACGATGTTGCCATTACCGGTGATGTTGCAAAGCCTAAGGCTAAAGTAAAAGCTGGTGAAATAGAATATCCTTCAAAAATGGATTATTCTGAAAACTGGGTTACGCTTTCTTTTATGGATGAAAAAACAAATGAAGTCTTTAGAACTACTGGAATTGTCCCTAAACAGGGAGATGATTTCTCAGGAAAATTGGTAGCCCCAGATGGCAGCGAGTCAGATTTTACAGCGGTTAGACAAAAAGGGAGTGCTTCAAAAGAAGATTCAGAAAAGAAAAAAGACAAAACTGAAAAGCCAGAGATTGTACCAATTACCTACCCCAACATTGGATATGGTTATACAAACAAACCAAAACAGGAAGATGTACTGTTTAAAAATGCAACGGTTTGGACCAGCGAAGATGCAGGTGTTCTCAAAAACACTGATGTTTTGGTAAAAGATGGTAAAATCGTTGAAATAGGGACAGATTTACGAGCGGGCGGAGCTAAAACCATAGATGCCACGGGCAAACACCTCACAGCGGGGATAATTGATGAACACTCACATATTGCAGCATTAGCTATTAATGAAGCTGGACAAAACTCTTCTGCCGAAGTAACCATAGAAGATGTTGTAGATCCAGAAGATATCGGTATTTATAGAAACCTTGCCGGGGGTGTTACTTCCATTCAGATTTTGCACGGTTCTGCCAATCCAATTGGTGGACGTTCGGCAATTATTAAAATGAAATGGGGTGAAAATGCAGATGGTCTTATCTACGACAATTCACCAAAGTTTATAAAATTCGCTTTGGGGGAAAATGTAAAACAGTCTAACTGGCAAAGTTTTAACCGTTTTCCACAAACACGAATGGGCGTTGAGCAAGTATATACCAATTACTTTAACCGTGCTAAGGAATACGACGCTAAAAAGAAAAGTGGACAAGCCGTTCGCTATGATGAAGAATTAGAGGTTTTAGCTGAAATTTTAAATGGTGAACGTTTTATTAGCTGTCATTCATACGTACAAAGTGAAATTAATATGCTGATGAAAGTTGCCGAAAAATTCGATTTCCGAATAAATACTTTTACCCACATTCTTGAAGGCTATAAAGTAGCCGACAAAATGAAAGAACACGGTGTAGGAGGTTCTACCTTTAGCGATTGGTGGGCTTATAAGTATGAGGTAAATGACGCCATTCCGTACAATGCATCTATTATGAACAGCCAAGGAGTTACCGTAGCTATTAATAGTGACGATAGCGAAATGAGCCGTCGTTTAAATCAAGAGGCCGCCAAAAGTGTAAAGTATGGCGGTATGGGCGAAGAAGAAGCTTGGAACATGGTTACCATTAACCCTGCAAAACTACTTCACTTAGACGATCGAACTGGTAGTATTAAAGAAGGAAAGGATGCTGATTTGGTGTTGTGGAGCGACAATCCCCTCTCAGTATATGCAAAAGCAGAGAAAACATTGATTGAAGGTACTACCTATTTTGACCTTGAGAAAGACAAAGAAAAAAGAAATGCTATTAAAAAAGAACGCAATAAATTAGTAAAGATGATGCTGGCTGAAAAACAGAACGGTGGAAAAACTAAGCCACCAAAAGGAAAAGATAAACGCGAATTTCATTGTGAAACCATAAACTAAGCAACCATGAACGTAATACATAAAATAGCCACTCTTGTTGTTGTGTTAGCCACATCGGTAGGCTTTGCACAACAAACCCCGGCACCTAAACAAACACAGGCCATTACAATTAAAGGGGCAACCGCCCATATTGGTAATGGTTCTATTATTGAAAACAGTACAATCGTTTTTGAAGACGGAAAAATAAGTGACATAGGCACTAATATAGCTTCAAAAGGAAAAGTAATTGACGCTTCAGGTAAGCATGTATATCCGGGTATCATCGCTCCCGTTTCCACTTTAGGGCTTGGAGAAATTGATGCCGTACGCCCTACAATTGATGACGATGAAATTGGCGAAATGATTCCGAATATCCTTAGTTTAATAGCCTATAATGCCGAAAGCAAGATAGTTGAAAGCATGCGCCCTAATGGCGTTCTTTTAGCGCAAGTTACACCACAAGGCGGACGTATTTCGGGAACTTCATCCATTGTGCATTTAGATGCTTGGAACTGGGAAGATGCAGCTGTTAAGACTGACGATGGCATCCACATGAATTGGCCAAACAGCTTTCGTCGAGGTCGCTGGTGGTTAGGAGAACCAAGAGGATACAAGCCTAACAAGGAGTATGCGAAAGATATTGATGATGTGAGTAATTTCCTTGTAAATGCCAAAGCCTATAAAAACACAAAAAAACAACCAATGAATGAAGCTTTTAAGGCAATGAAAGGATTGTTTGATGGTTCAAAGACTTTGTTTATCAATGCTGACGGGGAAAAAGAAATAATCGATGCCGTTACAACCGCTAAGGAGCAAGGTGTTAAAAACGTTGTTATTGTTGGCGGGTACGAAGCCCATAAAATCACCAATTTCTTAAAGAAAAATGATATTTCAGTACTTGTAAGACGCGTTCATACCACTCCAGAACGGGAAGATGACGATTACGATTTGCCTTACAGACTGCCTAAGTTATTAGCCGATGCCGGCGTTATGGTTGCCTTACAAGCAAATGGGCAAATGGAACGTATGAACACCCGTAACTTGGCATTTTACGCCGGGCACCTAGTGGGTCAAGGAATGGACAAAGAAAAAGCATTACAGTTAATTACTGGAAATACAGCAAAAATATTAGGCATCGACGATTCCTACGGAACATTGGAAAAAGGCAAAAGCGCTACATTGTTTATTTCAGAAGGCGATGCGCTGGATATGCGTACAAATATATTGACCCACGCTTTTATTGATGGGCGGAATGTTTCATTAGAAACTCACCAAACCGAACTTTGGAAACGGTATATGGAGAAGTATGAAGGGGAATAAATAGATACAAGATCGCTTCGCTATTAGATTATAGAATATAGACTTTTCATGATAATGAAAAATAGTAAGTAATTTAAAGTAAGAAGTCGGAAAACGATAAAAACATCTTTTTTGAAAGCTAACAGTAAAATTATTATTCTGACAATTTCAATCATTGTTTTTCTTTTTTTAAGCGGAGTGGTTGTTTATAAATTTTATAAGGGAGTGAATAATTTAATACCGAATAAAAAAGCTTCTGAATTTTACCGAGAAGACAACTATTCTGGAATCGTTTCAGCAAAATATATAGACAGTCTTCAACATAATTATAGAACAATTGTAGTTAAAAGAGGTAATAAAACACAAAAAGTTCTATTTGATCATGAAAATGGAGGCTTTTTTGAGTTAGTTAAGGTTGGCGATTCTTTATTTAAAAAGAAAGACACTTTGGATATTAGGCTTAAAAGCAAAAGCTTGGATACAATAATTCGATTACAAATATATGATGGCAACTGAGGTCTATACTCTATTATCCATATTCTATAGTCAAAAAAAGACCTTTTAGCCCAACTTTCCCTTACCAAACAATAATATCGTTCATAAAAAGTTATATTTTTACCGAAAACTATCGTTAATGAAGTATGTTTATGGATTGGCAATACTTGCTTGCCTCGTTTTATGGAGTTCCTGCCGAAATGATTTTGAAAGTGTCCCTAGTACTGGAAACCTTGAGTTTTCAAGAGATACCGTCTATCTAGACACTGTTTTCACCAATATCGGCTCTAGCACGTACAACCTAAAAGTGTATAACCGAAGTGATGAAGATGTAAGCATTCCAACTATACAATTAGCCAATGGCGAGACCTCTAACTATCGTCTAAATGTAGATGGAATCCCTGGAAAATCGTTTCAGGATATACAGGTATTGGCCAAGGACAGTATTTTTATCTTTATTGAAACAACGGCCGATATTGGGACACTCCCAACCGATGAAACCAATTTTTTATATACAGACCAATTACAATTTGATACAGGTGGAAACCAACAAAATGTAGAGCTTGTTACTTTAATTCAAGATGCCGTGTTTCTGTTTCCCGAACAATTGGGTGATGGCATAGTTGAAACACTAAACTTAGGCACCGACGGAGAAGGGAATGATATTTTAATTGAAGGCTTCTTTTTGGATGATAACGAACTGACCTTCACCAACGAAAAACCTTATGTTATTTATGGATACGCAGCTGTTCCACCACAAAAAACACTCAATGTAGAAGCTGGGGCACGTGTCCATTTTCACGCTAGTAGCGGAATTTTAGTGGCCAATACCGGCTCCATAAAAGCAAACGGCGAACCCAGTAACGACCCTGAATTATTAGAAAACGAAATTATTTTTGAAGGAGACCGTTTAGAGCCTGCTTTTGCCGATGTACCCGGACAATGGGGTGCCATTTGGATGACATCGGGAAGTACCGACAACGAATTTAAACACACGACCATTAAAAACGGAACTGTGGGGCTTTTAATGGATGATAATGACGGAGATGAAACCTTAAGACTTGAAAATGTTCAGATTTATAATAGTTCAAATTACGGGTTATTGGCACGAACCGGAAATGTGTACGGCGAAAACGTGGTTATAAACAACAGCGGACTTTCCTCACTATCAGCTTCACTTGGTGGAACGTATGAATTTAATCATTCATCATTTGCCAATTATTGGATTAATGGTTTCCGTAATTTCCCTGCTGTTTTAATTGACAATTTTTTTGAAACCGATACCGGAACCACAGCTTTCGATCTTAATATTTCATTCAACAACTGTATTATCTTCGGAAATGAACAACGTGAAATCGCCCTACTGAAAGATGACGGAGCACAGTTTACTTTCAATTTCAGTAACAGTTTGATACGTTTTGAAGACCCGAATGGCGAGTTCGAAGACAATCCATTGTACGACTTTAGCAACAATGCCCTATACACCAACTCTATATTTAACGAAGACCCAGTTTTTCAAAATACCGAAATGAACAATTTTAATATTGAAACCGGAACTTCAGCGGCTGATGGTATTGGGAATACCGCTACCGCACAACAAGTGCCTGTAGATTTAAACGGAATCAATAGAAATACCCAAGCCCCTGATGCTGGTGCCTACGAAAGCACTGTTTTTCCTGAAGAAGAATAGTGAATAGTTAGTCAAATAATAAGTATAAAAAAAAGCCGCTCAAAATTGAGCGGCTTTCTGTTTTCTAAAAAATGAATTTATTTATAGTACTCTTACGTTTACTGCGTTCAATCCTTTTTTTCCTTCTTTTAAGTCAAATTCTACTTCGTCTTCTTCGCGGATTTCATCGATTAGTCCTGTAACGTGTACGAAATGTTCTTTGTTTGTTCCTTCTTCAGTGATAAATCCAAATCCTTTTGATTCGTTGAAGAATTTTACTGTGCCTTTTTGCATTGTAATAAAAATAATTAATTAATAAAGTGCGAATGTACTGCATTAAAAGTTATAAAAGCACATTTTAACAAATTATATTTCAATTAATTACGAATCGTGGCAGAATCAGACTTTTACGGGCAACGAAGTTTTTACAACTATTTTTCCTTTAACCATTTTAACCGCAAACTTGCGTTTTTATCTTCAACTGGTTGAACAATTAACGTATCACCTTGAAAAGAAAACCTTCTTTGAACTACTTTTCCCCAATCGCCCGGATTGGAATGTGAAAGCCGCGTATGCTCAACTATATTTTGATCTTTTAAAATTTTATAGTTTCCTATGTAAATATACGAGCCGGTTAAATGCTTCAATGCTGCTTCAGAAATGGTATCGGTAAAGTTAGGAAAACGCAAATCGGTTTTTTCATAATCTTTTTTAAGTAAATGCAAGGCCATATTCTTGTCTCCGTCGTACAACAAATATCCTTGCATGCCTCCACGCCACTTGCTCCAGTTTCCTAACGAGTCTTTTTGCTCCATAGCTTGAAGGCTCCATAATCCCGGTAATTTATCTGCTTCGGTATTAGTTTGCTGTGTTTCTTCTTTAGCTACCTTATTATCTTTACAAGAGTTAAATGCAAGTCCTAAAAAAATTGCACACAAAACTATTTTAATGTTCATACTGCTTACGTTTAAATAAATAGAAAATCTATTTCAAGAATTAATTTTTGAATAAAGGTCGGCCTTCCATTAAGGAATTTACCTTTTTAGCCACATCCTTTAAGGTTTCTTCATTTTCAAAATTGGTAATTACTTCATCAATTAAATCAACAATTTTAGGCATATCACTTTCAATTAAACCTCTGGTAGTGATTGCAGGGGTTCCTATACGAATACCACTCGTTACAAATGGTGATTTATCATCAAATGGAACCATGTTTTTGTTTACTGTGATATCTGCTTTTTCCAGGGCTTCTTCCGCGTCTTTTCCAGACACGTTTTTGTTCCGAAGATCGATTAACATCATATGATTATCGGTTCCACCACTGATTATTTTGTAGCCTTTTTTCATGAAAGCATCGGCCATTACGGCTGCGTTCTTTTTTACTTGAACCATGTAGTGTAAAAAATCGTCCGTTAATGCTTCACCAAAAGCAATCGCCTTTGCCGCAATTATATGTTCTAATGGCCCGCCTTGATTGCCCGGAAAAATTCCGCTATTTAACAAGGTTGACATTTTTTTAAGCTTGCCACTTTTCAATTTTTGCCCAAAAGGGTTTTCAAAATCTTTCCCCATCACAATCATTCCACCGCGAGGTCCGCGTAATGTTTTATGTGTTGTGGTTGTACAAATATGACAATGTGGTACTGGATCACTTATAATTCCTTTGGCAATTAATCCGGCCGGGTGTGCCATATCGGCTACTAGAATAGCACCAACTTTATCGGCTATTTCACGAAATCGTTTATAATCGATTTCACGAGAATAAGCAGAGGCACCTGCAATAATCATTTTTGGCTTTTCGGCTACGGCAATTTTTTCAACTTCATCATAATCAATCAATCCAGTTTCTTCATCCACCCCATAGAAAACAGGGTTGTATAATTTACCCGAAAAATTCACTGGGCTTCCGTGTGTTAAGTGCCCACCGTGAGAAAGGTCGAAACCTAAAAACGTATCACCTGGTTTCATACAAGCAGCGAAAACAGCTGTGTTAGCTTGCGATCCACTATGAGGTTGCACGTTTACATATTCAGCGTTAAAAAGTGTTTTGGCTCGGTCTATGGCTAATTGTTCAACTTTATCAACCACTTCGCATCCACCATAATACCTTTTGCCGGGATAGCCTTCTGCATATTTATTGGTTAAAACCGAGCCCGCAGCTTCCATGACTTGATCGCTCACAAAGTTTTCTGAAGCGATTAGTTCCAGTCCGTTTAATTGCCGATTTTTTTCAGCTTCAATCAAGTCAAATATTTGAGTGTCTCTTTCCATATCTTTTTTAATAAAAAACCTATTCAGTTAAAACAGGCACAGTGATTTTTAAACTAAATTAACTAAGGGTCTCAATTGAATTAATGGCGTTTCCGTTAAGGAAATTATAAAAAACCTCATCGAGATGGCAAAAATACAAAATGGTTGTGGTTAGTCCCTCAGAAATTATATATTTGATTACTCTTTTTACAAATTACAAACTACAAAAAAACGAATATGCCTTTACAAGCTAACGATCCATCTTATACATCCTGGCTGGAAGTGCCAAAGAACAGCGACTTCCCTATACAGAACATTCCATTTGGTGTGTTTTTAACCCGTGACGATGTTATTACTATTGGTACCCGAATAGGCGATACCGCAATAGATTTAGGCGCTTTACATCAACTTGGCTATTTTAAAGGAATAGACCTTACCGATGATATTTTTCTACAAGATAGTTTAAACGACTTTATAGCCGATGGCCGTAAAACGTGGCGTTTGGTTCGAAACAGAATTTCTGAAATTTTTAGGGAAGGCAGCAATACCGAACTTAAAGATAACAACAAACATAGAGATCAAATTTTATTCGATCTTGATGAAATTGAAATGCAATTGCCAGTAGATGTTGGTGATTATACCGACTTTTATGCAAGTAAGGAACACGCGACCAATGTAGGCTCGTTATTCCGTGACCCTGAAAACGCATTGTTACCTAACTGGCTTCGCATACCTATTGGTTACCACGGGAGAAGTTCTTCTATCATTCCTTCTGGCACACCCATTAAAAGGCCCATTGGCCAGCAAAAACCGGGTGATGATGGAGTTCCAGGCTTTGGTCCTTCAAAATTAGTAGATTTTGAATTGGAAATGGCTTTTATCACTACAGCTGCTAACGATCTTGGAAAACGAATTTCAGTTGAAGATGCCGAAGAATATGTTTTCGGTCTCGTTATGTTCAACGATTGGAGTGCCCGAGACATTCAAGCGTGGGAATATGTGCCCCTTGGCCCATTTTTAGGTAAGAGTTTTGCTTCTACCATTTCACCTTGGATCGTAACTTTAGATGCTTTAGAAGGTTTCCGTGTGGATGGTCCAGACCAAGATCCTGAACCACTACCCTACTTAAAACAAGGTCCAAAAAAGAATTTCGATATTAATTTGCAAGCTGTTATTCAGCCAGAAGGTGGCGAAGAAAATATTGTGGCCAACAGTAATTTTAAATATATGTACTGGTCTATGTCGCAACAATTGGCGCACCACACCGTAAATGGCTGTAACGTGCGTAGTGGCGATATGATGGGTAGCGGAACCATCTCTGGCCCTACAAAAGACAGCTATGGATCTATGTTAGAATTAACTTGGAAAGGTCAAAACCCATTAAAACTTTCTGATGGGACAGAACGCAAGTTTATAAACGATAATGACACTGTAATTTTAAGAGGATTCTGCCAAAATGATAAGGTGAGAATCGGCTTTGGAGATTGCAGCGGAAAAATTCTTCCTGCCGACCCGATGTAAGTTTGGCATGACAATTGTATTTTAGCTCTCATAACCAAATTGAAATGTTATGAGAGCTTTTTTATTTACTATCGTCGCAGTTTTAGTTTTATCAGCTTGTAGCAGTGTAAAACGAAATCAGAAATTTATAGCCGAAGGTGATTACGACCGTGCTATTGACCTTGCCGTAAAAAAACTTCAGAAAGATAAGTATGCCGACAAAAACGACGAGCATATCATTCTTTTAGAAGAAGCGTATAAAAAAGCTGTTTCAGAAAACACCAGGCGCATCAACTTTTTAAAGAAAAGTAACGAACCGAATAAGTCTCGATCTATTTATTACTTATATAAGAAGCTAGAAGACAGACAGTTTCAAATACGTCCGTTACTGCCATTGTACAGCAACAGTTTGGGCAGAAAAGTAAACTTTAAATTTCAAGATTACAGCAATGAAATTATAGCCGCTAAACAAGCTTATGTAGCCGATTTATACAACGAAGCACTTCGTTTAAAGAACAATAACACTATTGAAGATTATAGAGAATCGTACTACCTGCTTTGCGATATAGCTGAGTTACACCCTAATTACAGGGAAGTAAATTCACTATTAGAAGAAACTCGCTTTTTAGGCACCGATTTTATATTTGTTTCATTAAACAACCGTACCAATCAAGTAATTCCGTTTCGTATGGAAAGAGAGTTGTTAGATTTCAACACCTACGGATTAAATAATTTTTGGACTGAATTTCACAGCAAACGCGAAAATGGAATAGATTATAACTATGCAATTGTTTTAAACTTACAAAATATAGGAATTTCACCAGAGCGTGTTTCAGAAAGAGAAGAGAGAAGGTCGCAACGCATAAAAGATGGATGGGAATATAAAAAGGACAGAAACGGAAACTTTGTATTAGATGAAAATGGTGATAAGATAAAAATTGACAAGTATAAAACTGTGAGTGCTCGAATGTTTATAACCACTCAAGTAAAGTCGGTTTTAGTAGCTGGAGATGTTGTTTATAGGGATTTATTAAATAATCAAAATATAAATAGCTATCCGCTCAGTTCAGAGTTTGTATTTGAAAATATTTTTGCCACTTTCCGTGGTGATAGAGGAGCGCTGACCAATGAGGATTTACGATTTATTCAAAACCGCTTTGTACCCTTCCCTACCAACGAACAAATGGTTCTGGATGCCGGGGAAGACATAAAAATAAGGTTGAAAGAAATTTTGAAAAATAACTTTTAACTGCAATTTTCAGGTTAGGAAGCCAAACTTTTTAAGTGATTCGCATCAATCCCTTGGTGCGAATCATGATGTATTACCTCACCATCTTTTAAAACTATCATTTGCGGGCTTTCGTGATGTACTTTAAAACGAGCCGCAATTTCATTCGAAATATCTCGGTTTTGCAATAAGTCAAGGAAATATAGTTTAAGTTGATTATCATCTAAATCGTAATTCTTTTCAAATTGTTTTAGTACCATTCGGCTAATTCCACAACGTGTGCTATGTTTAAAAATAGCCACAGGCTTATTTTTAGATTCTTTTATAATTTCTTCTAGCTGTTCCATTTTTGAAAGCACATGCCAAGGTGTTTCAACAATTTCTTCTTTAGCTATATCACGTTCTGATTTTTTAAAATTATCTAAAAATCCCATATTCTAAGTTTAAAAGCAAGCCATCTTATGAATGTAGCCTACTAGGTTTATTCTTTTATTATCTTTTTAACAACATCTCTTCCATCAATTTTCATTTGAATGAAATATGTCCCCGCAGTTAAGTTTAATATATCAATTTTTTTATTATCGCCTGCTGGCTTTTCTTTGATTATACGTCCATTTATATCAACTATTGATAAGCTTTCAATTTGGTAGGGTGTGCTGAAATTAATATAATGCGATGTAGGATTTGGATATAGCGAGATTGAAGGAGCTTTTTCAAGAGGGTTAATTCCTAAATCAAAATCATATCGCCATAACTGGGACATATCAGGATAGTAGATATTATCATTGTAAAAAAAAGGATACCTTACACGGTCTAATAAGACAATTCGATTTAAAGTTTTAGCATCTACATAATATAACCAGCTTACTTTTTCAAAATTACTACCAGTTGGAGCATGAATAAATAAATTGCTGTCATTTATTTCATATATGTTACAAGCATCTATCGAAGGAAAAAAAATAAAAGGCTCTTCTGGATTAGCGTCTAATTCTACAACTTCGGAAGTAGAGTAATTAGATAGATCCAGTGATTTAATTGATGTGCCGCCTTCAGAATTAGAATCAGTAAATAATAGGGTGTTATTCTTAATATAAAAATTTGAAGGAAAGAAATAACGATTTCCATAATTATTGTAAATCATGTTAGTCCCAGATGTTGTTCCATCTGCTTCCCAGATTGATAAATAATAATCTTCAACAGAATAATATAGATAATATAACTTGTTATTAGCCACTATTACATCACCAAATCTCACACTATTAGCTGATGTATCATGAGCTAAATCACTTACAATTTTTGTATTTTCAAGTGTTCCGTCAGTAGTGTATAAATACTCTCTAGTAACAAAGTATAATTTATTATTATACTGTACATATTCTGATGGTGATATAGTGCTTCCATTAGAACCATTACCGTCTACTTCATCAGTAATGGGAAAGGTGCCGTTTTCAGTTCCATCACTTCTCCATACCCTTGAATAATTAGATCCTTCGGTTTGGAATGTAAATATAAATGTATCATTGGAAGTTCCTTCAAATGTCACATCATTCCAAAAGGGGATGTCATCTTTAACTAAAACAGTTTCTGAGGTAGTTCCGTCAGTTTTCCATAATTGCATTACTCGTTCTTCAACGGTAAGAAGAAAAAATATAGTGTTCCCTACAGTGGTGAGCTTTTCGGTTCTACCGTCAATAAAATTTGTAACTTTAATGGTTCCTGCTTCCGTTCCATCTGTTTTCCAAATTTCACCATTTGAAGTGCCATCACTTGCGATAAAGTAGAGCTTGTCATTTAAGATGGTGTGATTTTCAACTAAACTTTTGTCATATGATATTCCGTTTTCATTTCCTGGATTTATATCTTTCAATAGTGTTACATTACCTGGTGTCCCGTTAGAAAACCACACTTCTCTACCATATCCATCAGTACTTCCTTCAAAAAAGATAAAATTATTGTATTCAATTAAATCAGATGGTTGATATACTGGTATTTCATCATACGTGAAGTTAGAAATTTGTACTTGAGCACTTAGGGTTATTACAGATAGAAAACTGATTATAAGTAGTAGTTTGATTTTCATTCAATTATTATTTTGTTTCTGAGAGCAAGATCCAAAGAGTGATTTTATAAAATTGTAAATATTTTTCAGCGAATATATAAAAATCATATTGAAAGCTTCCATGTAAATATAAAGTAACAACTTATTTTCTGAAAACCTTTCTAAAGCAAAGATTAACAAGTCAAATTGTCTGTTAAAAGCCGCTCTACAACAGACATTTTGTCTTAATTTTAAAGTGGCTCACCTTTTGAAAGATAGTATTTAAGATTGATTTAATCCAGTGGTTTCGATACATTTTTCATTGAAAATTCTATTTACAATGAAAAACACTCAACCACCTCATTTAATCAACACAGACAATGGTAGGTTGCTGAGTGATTCCGAAAGCGTAGCGCTTCGGAATTGTACCGAAGCGCCGAAAACAAAAGATAATAACAATAAGAATATGAACTTTAATAATTTTACAATAAAAAGCCAAGAGGCCATACAACAAGCGCAGCAAATAGCGCAAGGATTTGGTCATCAACAAATAGAAAACGAACACATTCTCAAAGCTATTTTTGAAGTAGATGAGAATGTAACCCCTTTTATCTTAAAAAAGTTAAACGTAAATGTTGCTTTACTTCAACAAGTTTTAGACAAGCAATTAGAAAGTTTTTCAAAAGTAGAAGGCGGTGATATTATGCTTTCTCGTGAAGCCGGTAAAACAGTAAACGAGGCAAGTATTATAGCTAAAAAAATGAACGATGAATATGTTTCCATCGAGCATTTGTTATTAGCTATCTTGAAATCGAAAAGCAGTATTGCACAAAGCCTAAAAGACCAAAGTGTTACTGAAAAAGGATTAAAAGCTGCGATTGAAGAATTACGCAAAGGAGATCGAGTAACTTCTCAAAGTGCTGAAGACACCTATAATTCTTTGAACAAATACGCCCGTAACCTCAACCAGTTAGCGAAAGATGGTAAATTAGACCCTGTAATTGGTCGCGATGAAGAAATTAGAAGAATCCTTCAAATTTTATCACGCCGTACTAAAAACAACCCAATGTTAGTAGGTGAACCAGGTACTGGTAAAACGGCTATCGCGGAAGGGTTAGCACACCGTATTGTAGATGGTGATGTCCCTGAAAACCTTAAGAGTAAACAAATTTTCTCTCTAGATATGGGTGCCTTAATTGCAGGTGCAAAGTTTAAAGGAGAGTTTGAAGAACGCCTAAAGGCTGTAATTAAAGAAGTAACCACTAGTGATGGAGACATTGTTCTATTTATCGACGAGATTCATACATTAGTTGGAGCTGGTGGTGGACAAGGAGCTATGGATGCCGCTAACATTTTAAAACCAGCATTAGCCCGTGGTGAACTTCGTGCTATTGGAGCAACAACCTTAGATGAATACCAAAAGTATTTTGAAAAGGATAAAGCTCTGGAACGTCGTTTTCAAAAAGTAGTTGTGGATGAGCCAGACACTGAAAGTGCCATTTCTATTCTTCGAGGGATTAAAGAAAAATACGAAACCCACCATAAGGTCCGTATTAAAGACGAGGCTATTATAGCCGCCGTAGAACTTTCTGAACGGTACATCACCAATAGATTTTTACCAGATAAAGCTATCGACTTAATGGATGAGGCTGCTTCTAAAATTAGGATGGAGATCAATTCCAAACCAGAGGAGTTGGATGTTCTGGATAGAAAAATCATGCAACTTGAAATTGAAATTGAAGCGATTAAGCGTGAAAAAGATGAAACTAAGTTAAAAACACTTCGGTCAGATTTAGCTAATTTAAAGGAAGAACGGAACGAGCTGAACGCCAAATGGCAAAGTGAAAAAGAAGTAGTTGACAATGTTCAGAATCTTAAAAAGGAAATTGAAGATTTAAAACTAGAAGCCGAACGTGCAGAGCGCGAAGGTGATTTCGGAAAAGTAGCAGAATTACGCTACGGAAAAATAAAAGATGCCCAAGAAGCTTTAACGAAATTAGAAACTGAGCTCGCCGAAAACCAAAGCGCTAGTTCCCTAATTAAAGAAGAAGTAACAAACGACGATATTGCCGAAGTAGTCGCAAAATGGACAGGCATTCCTGTTACGAAAATGCTACAAAGCGAACGTGAAAAGTTGTTGAAACTAGAAGACCAACTACACAAACGCGTGGTGGGTCAAGAAGAAGCAATTGTTGCCGTTAGTGATGCCATTAGACGAAGCCGTGCTGGGTTACAAGATGAGAAAAAACCAATTGGTTCATTCTTGTTTTTAGGTACAACCGGTGTAGGTAAAACTGAATTAGCCAAAGCATTGGCAGAATACTTATTTGACGATGAAAACGCTATGACCCGTATCGATATGAGTGAATACCAAGAACGACACAGTGTAAGTCGTTTAGTTGGAGCGCCCCCTGGATATGTAGGTTATGATGAAGGTGGTCAATTAACCGAAGCTGTACGCCGTAAGCCCTACTCTGTGGTCTTACTTGATGAGATTGAAAAAGCACATCCCGATACATTCAACATTTTATTGCAAGTATTAGATGAAGGTAGGTTAACAGACAACAAAGGTCGTGTTGCAGATTTTAAAAACACAATTATCATCATGACCAGTAATATGGGAAGTCATATTATTCAGGAGAAATTTGAAAGTCTAAAGGATCCAGATACGGCAATGGAAGGTGCTAAAGTGGAAGTATTGGCTTTATTAAAGCAACAGGTTCGCCCTGAGTTTTTAAACCGAATTGATGATATTATTATGTTTACGCCATTAACGCGAACTGACATTAAAGAGATTGTTGGATTACAATTGAAAGGTGTTTCAAAAATGTTAGCAAAACAAAATATTACAATCGATGCTACCGAAGAAGCCATTGTGTATTTAGCTGAAAAAGGATTCGATCCACAATTTGGAGCACGTCCTGTTAAGCGTGTAATTCAAAGGGAAGTTTTAAATGAACTTTCAAAAGAGATTCTTTCAGGTAAAGTAACGACAGATAGCATTATTTTGATTGACAGTTTTGAAGATGGGCTTGTTTTCCGAAATCAAACCGATCTAGTAGAGGACAACTGAACTGGGCTGGAGCTTGCCTAATTTTTGAAGAATTTCAGAAATAAAAAGCTTCGTTTTATAATTGGTTGGTTAGTTGAAAAAACACCCTTGCAAAATGCAAGGGTGTTTTAATTTAGTTAGTTGAGTTTCATATTATCCGTCACAATCATTGCAACATTCACCAATAGAATCACCATGGGCTAAATGAGCCGGCAAGGCGTTTTCACTAATTGTTATTGCATGTGTATTTGCAGGATTTCCTGGCGGTACATGACAAATAGTAATTTTTGGTTTTGGACCATTATTTACGGAAGCATTCCCGAATAGAAATAATCCAAAAACACAAGCGATAAGTAAAACTGTTTTTTTCATAATTATTTAATTTAGTTATTTAAATTTAAAGTAATATGAAACAAATAATAAGCATTATCTTCACATTTAGACCAACTTAATAATTCATCGATTAAAGCATTAAAAATCAAAGAGTAAGTAAGTGGCTACACGTATATAAATTTACTTTTTTTCAAAAAAAAAGACCTCTCAACGCTAAACTGAGAGGCCTTTTCTGAAAAATTTGGTTAGTTAGTTTTTCAGAATTATTTAATCTTTTAGCATTTCACAAAGGAATAACTGCCTCCCATCATTCCAATTAGATTTTCTACTCCTGCCATTCCTGTTCCTACTGGACCGAGCCCCATATACAGAATTTCTTTATAAATATTACAAGCCAAATCTTGTAATGCTTTTACAACTTGATCGTTAAGACCTGAAGCATCCATTATAATAATAGCTTCCGAAGCGAAGGCATAGAGCTTAACCAATGTTACGCTATAAGCAGCGACCACTCCCAAGGCAAGACCTCCTCCCGCAGCCATCATACCAATGTTCATTCCAGCAACTATTTGTTCGTATTCCTTTACTACTGTTTGTAAGTTTTCTAATTGAGCCTCTATGTTTTCCCCTCCGCCTCCGGTCATATCAGGTAATATTCCATATAACTCGCCATAGTTATGATCAACACTCCAAAAAGCTTTCTTTTTTGCCGAGGCATCAAAAAAATTGAGTGTTGCCCCCCTAAATAGATATTCTCTAAAGTATTTATAATCATCACCCAACACTTTAGAAGAGTAGGCATCTGTATCTGGAAGGTTTTCGCTACATACTAATTTCTCCCCACTTAATTGAGAATACGTACTAACTGGGAAGGCTTTTCCTTCTAGCAATGCCAATTGAGCGGTTTTTTGTGCATTGGCCCGTATCAAATCTTTTCCACTTCGGGTTAAAGTTCGGTATTGGGAAGTTCGTAAATAATCGAATGACAGTTTTGAGTTTTCTGAATATAATGCTGGTTTGAATTTTAAAATCCCCACTCGCATACCATCTACATATGTTGCAGATTCTTCATTAACAGATTCTTCTAAAGGCTGCATCATACTCAACAATACTGATGGGTAATAAAACCCTCCTTGTTGAAAATTATCAATAGCTTTTTCGGTTTCACCTTTTAAATAAGGTTCCATCCAGTTTCGGGTACTTAAAAGCGCTTTTAAGTATTCTGAAAACCGTACCGAAGTCGTGGCTCCGGCTTTTTCAAAAGCTAAAGTCATATTACCCAATAACATTTCATGAACATCATTAGCCATTTGTTTAGTAGGTGCTTCGTAAGATCGAAGCGTTTTATTGTGCCCAGCCAAAATACGGCGTTTAACACCTTGGTTACCTACTTTTATATCAAGATACAGCCCAACTATACGTTTTCCCACGGCGTTTTCACTTCCTTTCGGGAAGGTGTAGGTGTCATTTGCTTTTATGGATGTTTTAGAAAGCGATACATCAACTTGATGCTCTCCTTCTTTTTCAAAGGTGCTATAACTAAATACATAAGGTGCCAATTCTATTTCGCCTAAAATTTTTTGTATCTCAACTATTGTTGCCTCTTGGTCTTCAGCAGGAATTATTTTTGCCGAAGTATTGGCGGCGACTTTATCTATGTATTTTTCTGCTCCATCATATACTGCTAAGTAAACCGTTGGTGCCCCAATTTTATAAATTTCTGCATAATCGGGGTTAAATTTATCGTTGTTATGGCCATCACTTGCATACAGCACAAGGTTTTTATTAGTTTGTGCTGCTTTTAAATGGGTTGTATAAATGTTAGACCCTGTTTCCATTAATTCTATATCTGCATTGGGATATAGCTCACGTATAACTTCTTGCGTTTGCTGTAAAAACTTCTTAATTCCTTTTCCCCGGTATTTGCTTGGCATACTTAGAGATGTATCGTAAATAAGCAGGATTTTTGGGGCTATGATATTTTTCCTCAAAATTCCTCTAACGACATTATTATTATCTTCAATTCTAAAATTATTAGCCGAAAGTCCTTCTACAACGTCCCCTTCTGAGTTTATTGGTGTAAGTTCCAGCTCAACATTCGGGAACACTTTGGGATTGGCCTTAACTTTCATTGACACGACATCCTTGAGAGTTCCGGCAATTTTACCATGAGCTGTTTCCTCGGAAAAAAGAACTGCTTCTTCAAAAATATTCTCACCACCCAAGGTAATGGGATCGCCCACGAAGGATCGTTCTTGCAAATATTCAGCGTCTTTGTCTAAATCCTGTAGCGCTATACTCGGAGTAAAGGTGTTAATACTATTGATGCTTTGCGTAGCTTGCTCTTCAAACGTTAGGTTATTTAAAAACTGAAGTTTCAGTTGATTACCTACCAATTCTGAAGCTTTATAGGTTGCAGATAGTATTTCATTTTCTTTCCGCATATCGAAAGAAGTGGTTGTTTTTATTGAAAAGGTAACATCATAATCTTTTTCTTTATACCCTTTAAGGTCATAGGCTTTTTGAGTTTCATTCGCTGGGTGCAGCTTTCCATATTCCACCGATGGATCGAATAGGTGCAAAAAAACATCCTTTCCTTCTTGTTTAAAGGCTACCCCAGGGACAGTCCGGTTTAAAAAGTAAAATTTGCTTTCACTTCCTTCTTTTAGTTGTTCGGGCTTTGCCTTCTCTAAAAGGCTATTTGCCAATTCTTTTGCTTTTTCTACCACATCTTCCATTGGTTCAAAGCCTCCTTGTGCTTCACTTGCACCCAATTCTTTTTGCCATTTTCGATATTGGCTGCTGCTTACTGGTATGCTGAATTGTGGTTTGTTCTTTTTAAAAAGTATTTCTTTTGCTCTTTCTTCTGTTATATCTATGTTCTCATATATTGCCCTTGCTTCAAAACCTGCATCGGTGAGCATGTTTTTAAGGATTTCGACCTTCTCTCTTGGTGTGGCCATTCCGCAGCGTAAACTTTGCTCAAGACCATACATTGTACCTGAACTAATTTGTCTTAAATACTGGTAATCACTTGGTAACAGCATAAGTTCTTCCCGCACAAAATTAAACATGGCCTTCGGGTCCTTTTGCTGAACCAACCTGTCCCGTTTTGCGATAAAATTATCCGGACTATAGGAAAGGGCATAACTCATTTCCTCCCAAGTTTTAAAAGGTGGTATTCCCTTCCCTGGTGGGATATTGATGGATTTTTCAGAATCACAAGCGTGAAACATAGGTAATAAATAAACTCCTGCACCTGCTAGCATTATTTTTTGAAAAAACTCTCTTCTGGAAGGATCGTAATCCATAATCTTTTGTTTTTAATGTTCTTTAAAAACCCATCTTACATCGTTTGGAAGCGATGGTTCTACGGTATACTTTTTTGCTTTATAGTAAGGAACGTTCCCCACTAATTGATTTTCTTTTATTTCAGTTTTTACATAATTCCATCCTTGGCTAAAGGATAAATCATACACATCTGTTATATCTATTTGTTTGGTTACTTCGGCGTTGTTCGTTGCTTCAATGTTTCTTTTACAAACAGCATACGCTCCCGTATTGGCTTGGGCATACCAAAGCTGTAACCGATACCCTAAATGACCATGATACTTACCAAAAGGCGAATTGTTATAGATTTGTTGTCTGGAGGTTGCCAAACTGAGCAACCCTATTTCATTTTCGTTTTTCCTGATACTGAAATAAGCAGAAATCAAACTAGTTTTTGGCGTTTTGTAATCTGTTTGGGCAGCAGATGCTGTTCCCTCACATTTGAAATAGTTAGAAATTGACCTATCCAAATTTACCGAGGCAGGCAACTTAAAATCGAACGATCCGTCTTCTTGCACCTCTCCTACTTTAACTTCTTCTTTATTGTTTCTTTTATAGGGCTGCGTTACCAAAAAAATACTTGCATTGCCATGTTTCCATTCTTCAAACTTTTTCTCATTGGTGTTGGATATGCTGTACTTTTTTAAATGTGTGTCAGATTGGTTAACTTTAGTAGTTTCATCATCAATTTGCTTTTCACTATTATTTTCTGAAGTGTTTACATTTGTTACCAAAGGGGTAATTCCATTGGTCACAGGAACATCTTCATTATACGAATCCTTACAGCCTGCAATGCACAATACGATCACTATTATTTTTAAAACTTTCATTGTTCACAAATTTTATTGCTTAACATTTTTGGAAAACAAACTGTTTCCTATTTGTTAGAAACAATACTTGCGAAGCGTATAAACCGGGGAGCTATCACAATTGTTTTTATATGCTTTTAAACCATTCTTCAAATTTTTTACCGAAAAATGGTAGTGGTTTTTTCTTTTCGTTCATAGCATTTACCAACCCCATAACCCACATATAAATAAGTAATAATGTTCCTAAAACACTTACAATCCAACCTAGTATAGGAATAAGCCCTACGACTCCCAGTGCAAGTCCCGTGGCAGCCAAACCAATGGATTGGCGAATGTGGTAGGCGCCAAACTCAGTTTTCTTGTCGTTGTTCATTACATAGGCTATTATTAGGCCTATAATGGTAAGGTATGAGATAACAGCAATGGTTTTTCCATCGTTGGCATCTGTTGTTTTTTCAGTATTTGTAGCTGTATTTGTTTGTGTGTTTTCCATAATTGTATTGTTTTAAAATTTAAAATGATAACCGCCCTGCCCTATTAACCTCGCGAATTATAGACAAGCTCCTCTTCTCGTCTATAACATTGCTTAAAGTCCCTTTTACTTTTTGAGAGGCAAGGCGCATTATCATTTTTCCATATTTATTCAGTGATCTTATTAATGTTATTTATAATCCTAAACTTATCCACTTATCAATGAAAAGCGATTTTTTTTCAACTTCTTGGTAATAAACTTTTATGGTTATTGGCTTGGTGTCATCACCTTGTTTTACTAAAAACTCATTAGGTTTGTTGTTTACCTGGGTTTCTTTTTCAGTGGTTTTTAGGTTTTGGGTTACGGGTTCAATACGAGTAATAGCTACTGGTGTTTTTGTTTCGGGGAAGCTGTAAAAAATATACTTGTTTTCCTTATAAGTCATACTACTATTGTTACTTAACGTAATTGAAGTGTCAAGCAGCTTTACTGTAGGTTCGTTTGCTAAAGAGTTTATTGTTATTGTGGTAGATTTTTCATCCCCTTTTGAGGCATAAGTGTAGCCCACTTTCATTTTTACATGCACTTTGCTCGCTTTGGGCGAAGGCACTACCATTTGTGATCTGATAGTCGCTTTAAACCCAAGGGTATCCCACATTTTTTTCCACTGGTCTGGCTGAATGAAACCTTCTGTACGCGTTGAAAACCGGTAGTGTCCTTCTTTTGCCAGGCGTTCTGTTTCTTTTTCGTATTCTTTTACAGCTTTTTCGTGTACTTCCAGGAGGTTTTTTCCAGTATCATCCTTTAGTTCGAGTAGTTCAGTATTCTCAGGATCAATAGTTGAAAAATTTTCTGCTTGAACCCAAAAGTCTACTTCAAACTTGTTGTCTGAAAATGTTTCGCCAGGTATTTCTTTTTCCACTTCCAAGCGGACAGTTTCCACTTTTTGGGAATATAGTTGGATACTGAATAAGAATGTTAGCAATAGGGTTATAAAAGTGTTTTTTGTTTTCATTATATTTTAATGTTTTAATTACAAGGAAGGCTTTGTATCATAGAATTTATTTCCTTCGAACGTTTTGCCATAAATTGCGGAGAAAGAAAGTAGGTGAAATAATTCATGAACATGGTCCAGTGTTCTTCATCTGTAAAATATAGATCTTGTCTATAAAAAATTATCATAAGCCTTTTACCTGGTAAGTTCGCTGCGTATGGATTTTCTAATTTCTCATCAGCATACCTGAATTTAAGAAGTGTTTTTACTAATTCCTGTAATTCTTCTTTAGTATTTGACTCTAATATTTCGTCCATCCTATCATTAAATTTCTTTCTTTCTTCCTCATTGAAAATAACATCTTCAGGAATACTATCCAGTTGAAATCCAACAAATAATTCAGTTAATGGCTTAAAGTATTCAGATATTTCTTTTCCATATTTAGTATGGTCACTATTAAATTCATCTGGGCAAAAAAACTTAGTTCCCCCAGAGAGTATAAGTAGGGCTTGGTACTCCAATAATTCTTTCTTTTTTTTACAATCTTTTGTTTTTTCAATTTGATCTTGAAGCTCTGCCAATTTATAAGCATGGTCTCCCATAACGTCAAGACATCTTCCTGCCATGGGTTTATCGCCTGTATCTTTCATCCCTGTGGTTTCGCTAAAAAACTGTTGCATCCCTTCCATTGCCTTTGCATCTGCCTCTACTTCCGCGGCATCTGTGGCATCGCCCCGTTCTTTTTTGGCGTCTTCAACAATATCGAAAACACTTATTTGTGCGTATGATGCAATCGACATACTAAAGAAAAACAGTACTAGTTTTATATAAAGTGTTTTCATGGTTTATTTGGTTTGAACAAGTATTACATCCCCCTATAATCTGCTTTATTTATGGTGAACGGTGCTTTTTTTATCCCTGTACATATCATATGGATATTGTCTTTTTTGCGTTTGTTCGAAGTGTATTCCAACTCCATCATTAAAGAGTTTTTACCAAAGGGAATGGTAGCTGTGTTCATGTTCTTTTGCATTTTTTCAAGATTGGCGAACATTCCCACAAAACTAACTGGAGCTTCGTCCGTAATATAAATCTTACTCGTCCCTTCATCTTGTTTTACTAAATACCCTTTGCAACTATAACCCAAAATTGTCTTACTAGGTAGAGGCGTAATGTTGGCCATATTAGCAGCATTGTTTTCCCCTTTTTGCGTTTTTTCTATCATTTCCTGCATTTTTTCTTCTAAAGGCATTCGCATTTTCATTGCCATTTTTTGCCCATTATTGTCCATAAAGGTGACCATAGCTTGATTTTCTAAGTCATAAACCATCACACTATTGGAGTTTTCATTTGGCATAGCGTTGCCAAAATAGCTGGCGTTTGGCTCTATATAATATTGCATTGTTATATCATCACTATTTTTATTGGTGGAGGTCATCTTCATATCCATGACATATTGAAATTTATACGTGTCTGGTATACCTTCCAAACCACCGCCGAAAATGGACATAGCTCTTTTTTCGGCTTTTGCTTTTTCTTCTTTGGTAAGTTCTTTTGATTCTTTTTTATTTTTTTTACCATCACCTTTAATAACACCATCAATGGTTTTATCTGTTTCTTTAGATATCTCGCGGTCGGTTTTGTTGAGTACCGTCCGTTCTACAGCATGTTCTGCACGCTTTTTTAATTTTTTGAAAAATTGCGCATTGGAGGTGCCACAGATTGCAATGGCAAAAAATACGGCGAGGAGTGTTTTAATGGGTTTCATAATTTAAATTTTTAAGGGTTCATTTTTTGTGTTGTCATAAAACTACCGCTACCCTTCTGTTTTGGATATAACGTATGTAACAAAATCTTGTACGTATGTAACATGATCTGAAAAACCATCATTTACAGTGCTTTATAAGCAATGTAATCCAAACATTGGTTGCAAATAGAAATATATATTAATACAAAATTAGAAGGTTATAGATGGTTTTGGGGAGGGAAAGACTTGAAGTTACACCGGGATTTTACCCCATTTTTAAACAGGTAAAACAAGAAAGATTATTATTTAAGATCGTAGCTGAGAAAATTAATTTGAAACTAGATAAAAAGCAATTTAGCATCTTGCCCTAACGGCTTCAAAAGAGATAAATAGAATCTTTGATATAAAAAAAGTCCGCTTGCGTTTTTGCAAGCGGACTTAAAATTTTTAAAGTTTGATGGGTAAATTACCAACTATCAATCTCCTTTTTAATATCTTCTTTTGCCTTACCGGTCTTTTCTTGAATCTTACCTACCATCTCATCATACTTCCCTTCAGAGAATGTTTCTTCGTCATCCATTTCAACACCATATTTTTGTTTGGCGTTCCCTTTTATCTGGTTCCATTTTCCTTTTAATTGATCTGTGTTCATAATGTTTTGATTTTTTGTTTATACCATAAAGATACTTTTCAAAACAACGGTTTTTGTATAACGGATTTATAAAATTTAGATCTATATCGTTATTTTATTGCCAAAGTTTCTTAAAAAGTGTTATTTTAATTTGTTAGATGTTAGTATTGAGACACGAGATTTAAAAAAATAAAAAACATGAAAAAGCTATTTGCACTTTGTATCCTATCCGTTTTATTATTTTCCTGTGTTGATATGAAACAACCCAAACCTGAAGCTAACGTTCCTGAAATCACCACCTATTACCTTATTCGCCACGCTGAAAAAGACCGAAGTGACCCAAATAACAAAAACCCAGACCTCAACCAAGAAGGGATTGCCCGTGCCGCTTTGTGGACAAAGATATTTCAGAGCATAAAATTTGATGAAATTTATTCTACCGAATATAAACGTACCCAACAGACGGTTTCAGCTATTTCCTTAAAAAGTGACGTTAAGTTAACCCCGTATTCACCAGATAACCTATATAGTGAGGATTTCAAAATGCGGACACAAGGAAAAACTGTTTTAGTGGTTGGGCATAGCAATACCACGCCTCAATTTGTAAATAAAATAATTGGCGAAGAAAAGTACCCTAATATGGATGATACCGATAATGGGTCTTTATATATAGTTACGGTAGTTGGGAATAAAACTAAAGTACAAGTACTTACAATTGATTAAGTAACTTTACCTCAACATTTTCGGTTTCAATTTTGGAAAGCAACGGTAGTTTATGAACTTCAAAAAGATCATCAAGTTCTGATAAGGGTGTTTTTAAGTCGTCAACTTTATAATTATTGTAATCTACAAAGCGAATACCTTCCACGACACGGGGATTATAAGCTTCGCGAAAACGAATGCCACCTCCATCAACTTCATAGCTATACGCCAAATAATCTACTGTATAGTCTTTTTGATGTATCCAATACATAAATTCATCTTCATAGTCGGTGCCACCTCCTTCTTTTTTAAATGTAACCTTTACTTCATAATACGGTTTTCCTTTAATACTATCGGTACCTACTAATTGTTTTTGAACAGCTGGTGCATTTAAACCATACGGTAATTGCGCAAAATAATGAACAGAATTCACGCTATTACTTAACTTAGCCAATGTAGTATCTGCCAATTTCAAGATAATATCGTTCACCGATCGTGTAAAGCCTTCATTAGTTAGCTCATCTCTAATTACACCTGTAGAATCGTTTGTTATTCGCTCTAATGTAAAAAAGCCTTGTAGCCGTTTGCTTTTATAAACTTTATCCCTAAAGGTGAATGATACTTCGGCGCGGTCACAATTTCCATTGCAAGCATTTTCAATGGTCTTATCAATAATGGTCTGAGCTGTTAGGTTCACTTCAGGATCAGATGCGCCATCTGTTTCAGTTTTTGAATTGTTACAAGACGCAATTGTAATGAACAAAAAAAGAAGGGCTAATTTTTTCATCGGTTTATTTTAATATCAAAAGTACGCAATCGCTTGCAAAAGTTATGATAGTTTTAAAAGGATAGTACGTTAAACTTCTTATTTTTGTTTTCTATGGCACTTCAGAAAAATGTAAATATAAAAAACCGCAAAGCTCGGTTTGAATATGAAATTCTAGACACCTACGTTGCAGGAATTGTTTTGGCAGGCACCGAAATTAAAGCAATACGTGAAGGAAAAGCATCTATTGCCGAAAGTTTTTGCGAATTTCAAAACAATGAACTGTTTGTTATTAATATGACCGTTCAAGAGTATTCTCACGCTACTAGTTTTAACCACAATCCTAAAAGTGAGCGTAAACTATTGCTGAATAGAAACGAGCTTAAAAAGCTGGAAAAAGAAGTGAAAAATACTGGGTTGACTATCATTCCCTTAAAATTATTCACCAATGATCGTGGTTTAGCGAAACTTCAAATTGCCTTGTGTAAAGGTAAAAAGCAGTACGATAAGCGGGAAGCTATTAAAAAACGGGAAACCAAGCGAGACTTAAGCCGTATTAAGAAAGCGTTTAATAATTAAGATAATAGAACGCTTCGCTTTTAGGTGCGAATTGTCTACGATTATGAAAAACATTTTACTAATCATAATATTTTGTTCATTTAGCGGGCTTTTCGCTCAAGAAAAAGTCGGACTTAAAGAAATTTATGTGGAAAATGATTTGGCGTATAAAGTTTCAAACGACCAATTATTTTCTGGACAAGCGCAAAAAGTTCGTAGAAACGAACATTTAGTTTACGAAGAGTATTATGAAAACGGAATTCCAATCAAATCAATACTCTACTACAATGGAACGGAAAAACCGAAACCAGTTGAATTGATTGAGTTTTATGACAAAACATTTGATAAGAAAAAAGTAACTCGATACGGATTATCAAAACCAACGATTGAATATAAATATTACGCTCAAAACGGAAATAAAACTCTGATTGAAGAATATGAAAATGACAAGCTTACTTATCGTTGCGAATATCAGAATGGCAAAAAGCACGGGACTGAATTCTGCTTTGATGATGACGGGAAAGAACTGGAAATTGAATATCGGAACGGCAAAAAGATAACGCAGAAAAAACTGTAGACAACAAAGAACTGAGGTAAAAAACAACTTTTTTATCTATTAATTTT